>JAEEGJ010004592.1_pt1 | contig 46148 bp, 31 predicted proteins | sample 8958761 | NCBI WGS metagenome assembly JAEEGJ01 (sample SAMN16246546, study PRJNA631951) | gut metagenome | biome: gut microbiome; feature: rumen; material: RS-attached | host: Bos | place: Iran: Karaj | collected 2018-10
CAGAATGGCGTCTTTCCGTTTGCCTGTTTGGATAATTGAAGGCCTCAAGCGCAATGCCGCGAAGGGCGATGTCAAGTACAGTGAATATGTAATCGAAACGTTGGCAAAAGCGGCTGTGTAAACTTTTCTTACGATTTTCTTTGTGGAACGATTCGTCTCGGTTGTGTGACGAACATCAAAATATGCCCCTTAAGGGTCGTTGGGGGTGTGTAAAAATTTTCCTCGGCTATTGCTTGGTGTGTAAAAATTATTTATTTTAAGATCATGTGTATTGCGCTAGAACATCTGTTCGATTACGACGACTTCCGCAAGTTCCTGCAAGACTACTTCGAGGAACAGAAGAAAATGCGGGCCGTCTTTTCGCACCGATTCTTCGCAGCAAAGGCGGGTTTCAGCAGTTCTTCTTATTGCCTGAACGTAATCCGCGGACGTTTTAACCTCACGCCAAAGTCCATCGATAAGATCGCCAAGGCGATGGATTTTGAACCGTTGCAGAAGGCCTATTTCGAGGCCCTGGTGCAGTACAACCAGGCGCAACAGGTGAACGAGCGCGAAAATGCTTGGGAACAGATAGTCCAGATACGCAAGCAGATTGAATTTACACACGTGACCTCCCGCGAGCAGGCCTACTTTAGCAAGTGGTACTACCCGGTGGTTCGTGAAATAGCGGTAAACTCCGACTGGCACGACGACTACATGGTGCTGGCTCGCATGCTTACCCCGCAAATCACTACCGAAGAAGCCCGCGACGCGGTCAAGAAGCTCCTGGAATGGAACTTGATCAAGAAGGTGGGCGACCATTACGAAGAAACTTCGCAAATGCTGGATGCCGCCGAGATACCTCCGATTTCGCTGCGCCAGATCCGTCGCGAATACATTCAGCATGCCATCGGTGCTGTAGAATCTATGCCCAAGAACGAACGCTTTGCTGCGTTCACCACCTTGGCCATGAGTGAAAGTTCTTATAATTATGCTGTAGATGTTCTGGAAGACGCTCGCAAAAAGATAATTGCGAAGGCGGCGAATGACACTAATGTGGAGCGTGTCTACGAGATGATGCTTGTTGCGTTCCCCATGAGTAAGAAGATTGAAAAGGAGGCAAAATAATGGATACTTTGTTCAAATATGCCTCTGGTGTGGCTTTAGCTCTTTTTGTGGCAGGTTTGACTTCTTGTTCCAAGAGTGACGAAACTGCTGGTGGCGTGACCGATATCGGTAACTCCGTTGCAAGCGGTATCGTGGTGACCGAGGCGAACCAGCCTGCGGCCCATGCCCGCGTGGTAGCCTATTACGACAACTGGGATAAGACCGCTATCGAAGATTCCGTCGAAGTTGTTGCCGATGACAAAGGAAAGTTTGAATTGAAGTTTGACAGCACCCGCTCTGTGGTGCTGTATGCTGAAACCGATTCTGAATCTGGCCTTTCCCACATCCAGAATAAGGGCGATGCCCTGGTGATGGTGGGCCACCCCCGCAGACTCGAAAGTAGCGTTGCCAATGCCAAGTCCGGCTACATGCGAATTGTGGGCAGCAATGCCGTTGCATCTGTGGGCGCAGATGGTTCCTTTGCTTTTGACGCCATGCCTGTTGGCGAAATCTCGCTGGTGTACGTAGAAAGCGAACACTCCCAGGCAAGGTTCAACTTTATAACGACCATCGTTGGTGATACCGTCAAGATTCCGTCCCTTGAAATGCTGGAACAGAACGATGGCTGGCTGACTGTTTCGGATTATCATTATTACAGCAGCGATACCTATGCTGGTATCATGGTGAGTGTTCCCGAAGGAATCAAGGTCCCGCAGGCCGAAATCCCGCCGCGAGATACCATCGGAAGAGACACTGTTGGAAAAGACACGTCCGCAAAAGATACAATAGAAGATCTTGCCATTTCGCTCGAACTTCACATGGATGGTAGTGATAGCGAAGCTCAGGTCTACAATAACGATGGTTCTGTTGCGGTCGACGTAAATTACGTAGACGGTGTTTCCGGCAAGGCTATTCTGCTTGAAGTTGGACAGTATATTGGAGTGGGCGAGATTGACCCCTGTGCTGGCAACTTTACGATGACTGCATGGACTAAATGGAATGGTTTCCGTGACAGTATTTACCAGATACTCTTTGCGGAACGCCTGGACTGGTATGCCGGATTGTCCAGATTCCAGTTGCAGTACGAGATGATACCCCACGCTATTTATGCTGTTGGTGATGTGACTGACATTGGCCGTGGTCATACAAGGCTTTCCGATGGTAACATGGAATACGGTGGTAACTTGCCAGTGAATGAGTGGGCTCACCTTGCACTGGTTTACGAAGATGGCAAGCTGTATTTCTACATCAACGGGGAACTTGTAAGTGACAAGGATGGTGTGCCGTTTAAGCCGAAGAATACTGCGGAGCCGATGCCTTTCCGCATAGGCGGCTCCGAAGTGCCGAATGACACTTGGAATGGTGTCATTGACGAAGTCCGCATTGAGTCTGTCGCTCGTTCTGCTGACTGGGTCAAGGCTGAATACGAAAAATACGCAAAATAGCAACGTCATTGCGAGGGCGTAAGCCCGAAGCAATCCATAAAAAAGAGCTCTGTCTAAAAGACAGAGCTTTAAAAGTTTTGAGAATGTTCGGCGCGGAGCGCCTCACTTATTACTCGTACTTGATCACGCCGGCCGGGCAGCTGTCAGCAGCGTCCTTGATTTCGCTTTCGTAAGCGGAATAGTCGACGCCTTCCTTGACCTTCATCTTTTCAGGAACTTCGAACACTGCGTCGCAAGTAGCTTCGCAAGCGCCGCAGGAGACGCATTCGTCACTGGATTCGTCCAGCCAAACTTTCGTGATTGCCATAATTTACCTCTTTGTGTCTTGGTTGAGTTATGGGTATAATATAATAAAAACATTGCACTCGCGTTTACTTTTTCTACATTTGGAACGTAATTTTCAAAAAACGAGAGGAACTCGCACACGATGAAAAAAGTGGTTGTAAAAATTGGTGGCAGCCTGGCGATCGACGAAGCTAAGCTCGCTGATTTTGTGTCGGCAGTCTCTACACTCCCCGGTAGCGGCTGTCAGGTGGCCGTGGTTCACGGCGGTGGCAAGGACATTAATGAAAATATCGCCTTGCTCAAGGAACAACCGACATTCATCGACGGCCTCCGAGTGACTACTCCCGGCATCATGAAGATGGTCGAGATGACCCTCTCTGGCCACGTGAACAAGAAGCTCGTGCGTATGTTGCTGAACAACAACTGCAACGCCATCGGCATTTCTGGCGTAGACGGTAACCTCTTCCAGGTCGTCAAGAAGCAGGGCAAGGTGGACCTTGGCCTGGTGGGTGAAATCAAGCAGGTCAATCCGAAGATTGTCGCTGACCTGTGGAATGCGGGTTGGACTCCGGTGGTCAGCCCGATTTCCATTGGCGAGGGCCAAAGCTGGAACGTGAACGCTGACACTGCTGCAAGCGAACTGGCTGTGGCACTTGAAGCCGACCAGTTTGTGCTGGTGAGCGACGTGCCGGGCGTGATGGACGAAAACAAGAATGTGATTCCCGAACTGAGCGAAGCGGACGCCGAAAAGCTGATCGAAGCTGGCGTCATCTCCGGCGGTATGATTCCCAAAGTCCGCGAGAGTTTCAAGTCGATCCGACGAGGACTCAAGAGTATCCACATCGTGGGTTGGAAGGACGCGGAACACTTTGGCAAACAAATTAATGGAGATTTAAACTATGGCACAATCTTGCGCTAACCTGCTCGAACAGGACAAACAAATTATCGCGCCGCTTTACGGCAAGGCAGACATCAACTTCGTTAAAGGCGAAGGCTCTTACCTCTACGACGACCAGGGCAACAAGTACCTGGACTTCGTGGCTGGCATCGCCGTGAACGCGCTCGGTCACCAGAACCAGGCAATCAAGGATGCGGTGGTGGAACAGATGAACCACTTCAACCACATCAGCAACCTTTACCCGAACTACCCGCAGATTAATCTCGGCAAGGCTCTCCTTGAAATCACCAAGTTCGACAAGGCCTTCTTCTGCAACTCCGGTACCGAAGCCAACGAAGGCGCCATCAAGTTCGCACGTAAGTACTTCGATAGAAAGGGTGAAAAGAATCGCCAGAAAATCGTGACGTTCGTGAACAGCTTCCACGGCCGTACTTTTGCAGCTCTTTCTGCAACGGGTCAGCCGGCTATCCGCGAAGGCTTCGGCTCTATGCCGGGTGACTTTGTGCATGTCACATGGAACGACTGTGCTGCATTGAAGGCCGAAGTCAACAAGGATACTTGCGCGATTATGCTCGAAAGTCTCGCGGCCGAAGGCGGCGTGATGACGCTTTCGAAGGATATGGTCGAGACTATCAACAGCCTGCAGAAGGAATGCGGCTGCCTCGTCATCGTTGACGAAGTGCAGGCAGGCGTAGGCCGTCTTGGAACCTTCCTCGGTTTCGAAAAGTACGGCCTGAATCCGGATCTCGTAACGCTTGCCAAGGGCATCGGTGGCGGTCTCCCGCTCGGTGCGGTTCTCCTGCGTCAGCACATTGCCGACCAGCTCAAGGCCGGCGATCACGGCACGACTTTTGGCGGCAACCCGATTGCATGCGCCGCAGGTCTCGCTGTCGTGAAGCAGATTCCGGGCTTGCTCCAGAATGTCGCCGAACGCTCCGCACAGATTAAGGCTGGCCTCAAGGCTCTTACCGAAAAGTACAGCTTCGCCAAGGAAATCCGTGGCGAAGGCTTGATTCTCGGTGTGGCTCTCGACGAATCGATGCCGGTGGGCAACATCATCGCTGCCGCCCGCGAAGAAAAGCTTATGGTGCTTTCTGCCAAGGGCAACGTGCTGCGTATGCTCCCGCCGCTGAACGTGAGCGCCGCAGAAGTGGACGAAGCTTTGACTAAGCTCGCTGCCGCCTTTGCCAAGGCCGCGAAGTAATTTCGTCAATTGCGAATAAATTTACCAGGAACTCCGCCAACAGGCGGAGTTTCTTTGTATAAATTGTAAGGTATTCTTTGCAAGGAATCCATTATTCATGTATATTTGATTCGTATTCAAATGAAAATTTTGGGAGTGTTCATGAAAAAGAATCTGTGGTTTGGGTTATGTGCGGCTTTCGCAGCTTCACAAATGGTGTGGGCTGCTGGTGTCGAAGAGAACGACTATTACGTACTCCCCGTGACAATTTACGATACCGATGCTAGCTTGCATCCGGCTTTCTCATGTTATGCAATGATGGCTGAAGGTTGCCAAAAGGGTGCACAAGGTGTCGATTCCGCGGTGGCGGTAGCGGCCGTTGAGGCTTGCGTCGGTGTTACCCCGGGTATCGTCGAATCTACGCTGGATGCGACAACGAAAAAGCCCAAGTTGACGACTGCTGGCAAGAAGTGCTTTATTGAAGAAAAGTTCTTTAATCAGCTGTTCAACTATACGCAGGGCGTGAACGAAAAAAGTCATTTTGACATGCCCTTCTCCCGTATGGCAAATGGCTGGTGGAACTTCAACTCCGATACCTTTATAAACAAGGGAACGTCTGTTATAGGTGGGTTCTTCCCCGTAGAAGCCGTGACTGATGATGATATTTCGGCTGCGGGCCAGAATCCGGTGGCGGCTGCCCGAACAAAACGCGAGGCTGATGGACCTACGTTTTTGGGTGAGGCGCTTAGGGCGCTTGATCCTGCCGAAGGTGTTCCTGTAATTAATGTGTTCTGCAATGGCCCCGCTTGGGACAAGGGTTTTGGTTGTGAAGGCAATTTTGGCGATGGCGATGTTACGACTACGTTTATCCAGAAGGCCCTTGGTCTTGATACCGGGTTTATTGCAAGCGAAACGCCTGAAAATTGTGTTTTTGGATGGACTTGTCGTGAGTATGCTCCTGAAGGTTGGCCGTACTATGAGAGTGGAACGGAAACCCCCTATAATGATTCCATAGCGGGCGAACCTCGTTGGTACTCGTATCCAAGAAATGGAACCGGTGGCCGCAACCATCATTTCTGCTATGAACTTCATTCCAGTTTCGTTTACCAGAATGGTCAGCGTTTTGGTATCCGCGGCGGCGACGATATTTGGGTCTACATCGACAATAAGCTTGCCGTTGATATTGGCGGTACCCATATAGACGCTCCCGGTTATGTGGACCTGGACGCATTTAAGGGTGGTAGTGGAAAACTTGAAGCGGGTAAAAAGTACGATTTAGATCTCTTTGCCTGCGACCGCCGTACGACCATGAGCAATATTGAAATTATGACGAATATTGCTTTGGGCCGAGCAGATGGTTCCCTCGAAATTGCTGCTTCACGTAAGTTGCGTGGAACGTTTGCAGTGAGCAGCCTTTCGCCCTCGACTCTAATGATTTCCGGTGCAGAGGCGGCCAAGTATGCTGTCATGGATTTGCAGGGCCGCGTTGTTCGCCAGGGCGTTACTGCCGGTGCTGAAACGGTGGTGCCGAATCTTATGCCCGGCACCTATATCGTGAAAGTTGCCCGCGAAACCCGCCGCATGAACGTTCGCTAGCTACTTAAGTTTTTTTAGCTCATGCCAGAGCATGGTAAGCCCGATAATCGCGGCTCCTGTGTCGGCAATGGGCTGGGCCATGAATACGCCCTTGAGTTCAAAGAAGTGGGGCAGTATCAGCAGGAACGGAATCAGTAGAATCACTTGACGGCAGGCGTTCAGGAACATGGACCTGAGCGCCTTTCCTGTACCTTGAAAGAAACTGCCCGAAGTCATGCCGAAGGGAATCATGAAAAATGCCGCGCCGAAAATGCGGAGCGCCCAGGAGGCCACTTCCTGCAACTTCAGGTCGTTCGGCGCAAACGGGGCCACCAGCGCTTCGGCTTGCCACATCATGATGCCCCATGCAACAAGCATGAAGCCGCCGGCGTAGATGAAGGTGAACTTGAGTGTACCCTTGACGCGGTCGTTCAGGCGGGCGCCGTAGTTGTAGCCGATAATCGGCTGCGTACCGTTCACGAAACCCAGTAGCGGAAGCAAGATGAACGTGGCGATGCTATTCACGATACCGAAAGCCGAAATCGCGAGGTCGCCACCCGAAAGGCTTCCCGTATCGTGCAGGCTTACGTTGCCGTAAGTAGTAAGGCTCCAGGCGAGAATCGCGTTCATCAGGCTGTTGCACACTTGCATAATGCTAGGCGGAATGCCGAGGACGATAATCTTCCTGACATAGGCGAGTCTAAGCTTCATGTGCCGCCAGCGAATGCGGATGGGCGTATTCTTCTTGACGAAGAATTGCGTAATGAGTGCCGAGGCCACCAACTGCGAACAGATGGTCGCCCAGGCGGCGCCCTCGATTCCCCAGTGGAATCTCATGATAAAGATATAGTCGAGAACGATGTTCGTGACTGCACCCGCAATTTCACGGAACATGGCGGTTTTGGGGTGCCCCATCGAACGGATAAAGTGGTTCATGCCTGGAGCGATTGTCTGGAATACCGCACCGCACAGCAAGATGCGCATATAGCTGCTCGCGACTGGCAAGGTCTGCTCGCTTGCCCCGAACAACTTGAGAAGCGGCACCATGAAAATCTCGCCCAGCGTGAACGTGACGATTGCCATCAGGATTAGGAGCGAGAAAGAGTTGTTCAGGATAATGCTTGCTTGAATGTATTTCTTTTGACCGAGGCGAATGGAGAAAAGCGTATTGCCGCCCACGCCAATCATCATGGACATGGCCATGATGAACAGGAAAATCGGGAAGCAGAGTGTAATGCCTGCGATACCGAGACTGCCCACACCCTGACCTACGAAGAATCGGTCCACAATATTGTAGAGGGCGTTCACCAGCATGCTGATGATGGCAGGTACCGAGAACTGCAAGACCAGTTTCGGGATGCTTGCAGAACCAAAGGAATTGAGGCGCTCGGAATTCAATTTCGACATTTCGGCGCCAAATGTAGAATTTTTCTTTACAATTTAAAAGGCAACCTGATTTCGGCCACCCTCTTTGGCGATGTAAAGCAGGCGGTCGCATTCAGCAATCAGTTCTTCTATTTTGCCGATTTTTTCGCCCTGGCGGCTAGCTAGCCCTAAAGAAATGGTCACCGGGATAATGGTGTCCTTCCACGAAAAGCGGTGGCGTTCAACAGCCGAGCGTAAACGTTCGGCGCTCTTCTTGGCGTCTTCGGGGCCGATGCCTCCCAAAAGCAGTACGAATTCTTCGCCACCGTAACGGGCCAGCAGGTCGGATTCGCGCTTTTCTTCTTTGAGAATGCGGGCGATTTCTTTAAGGACCATGTCTCCGCACTGGTGACCCCAGGTGTCGTTCACGCGCTTAAAGTGGTCTGCGTCGACCATGATGGCGTGAACGTAATAGTTGTTGCGGCGGGCGAGTGCCAGTTCGCCGAGACTGCGGTCCATGAAGGTGCGGCGGTTGCTTATCTTGGTTAGCGGATCCATGGTGGCCGCTTCGTAGAGTTCACGGTCAAAAGCTTCTTCGCTGGCATCCTTGAAGTCGATTTTCAAAACCATCTTGCCGATTTGCAGGCGGTTGTGGTCTTCCAGCTTGCTTTCGCTGATGGGGGAGCCGTCTACAAAGGTGCCGTTGGTGCTGCCCAAATCTTTGACGGTAACGCCGTCGCCGTCGAAGGTGATGGCGCAGTGCCTGCGACTTACCAGTTCGTCGTCCATGCGGATGTCTGCGTCTTGGCCTCGACCCAAAACGACCGTGCCCTTTTCAAGCGGAATTTGCTTGAACTGGTTTTGCGGGTATAGCACAATCAGGTGGGGCCGCATCTGGGCGATGGGCAACTTGATGGTGTTTCCGCTGGCGATTGTTCGGTCCATGTCTTGCATAAGCACTCCGTGTTATTTAGAAATGTAGTAAAAAGCACACTTTTTTGCACTTTGCGTCAAACGCTCTGAATTGGAGTGCGTACAACAAAAAGCAATCTTTGGAAAAATTTTGTTTACTAAGCGGGTTTGAATTGGGCAAATTTTTTAAATTAAGCCAATTTTTTTCGTTTGTATACAACTCAGACTCTCCATGTAAAGAAAAAGTGTTCTTTTTTTAACAGAAAAGGATATTTTTACGGGTGGATACTGGCGTCCCAAAAAGACCGGTCTTTTTGCTATGCTCAGTGAAAGGAAGTCATGAGATGAGAAATTTTAGGAAGGTTTCGTTCTGGAAATTCGCCGTGAGCGTTGGTTTGCTCCTTGTTGGTGCACAGGGGGTTTGTGCTCAGCAGACACAGCCCGTTACTTGTAAAGGTAAGGTATACTTCAAGGCTCCTGCTGATTGGACTGCTGCCTATGTTGGCGGTCAGAATGTCAATACAGCCCAAAAAATGACATTGAATGCTAATGGATTCTATGAATACGATCTGGAAAAACTGCGTATTACAGATAACCAGAAAATCATGTATACCATAGGCAACCAGACTTCTGCAGGCGCATCACTTAGAATTGTGACCGCTACCGGTTTCAATGTCGAACCTAAGAATGGTACAAATGATCCTAGCTGGCCCACCAATGACGCCAGCCTTGTTTGCCCGGGCGAAGATAAGCATATATATGTGTTCGAGAATCCTAGTCTTCCGGGAAAAACCCAGACAGGTCTGTTTCCGCCGGGTGCCAAGTTCCTGTACATGATGATTCCGGCCGATTATACGGAATGGCTTTCTGCCGATCCCATGATTAGCTGGGATGGCGGTGTTACGGGTGAAAAGCTTGAAGCTGTCGATGGCGAAGACTATTGCGGATGGTTCAGGTATGTTTGGACCGGTGGCACCATTCCGGAAAACGTGGTGTTCTACAGCTCCGCTGATGAGGCCCGCACCAATCTGATCGGCATGTACGGCAACTGGGAAGAACCGGGTGTAGTGACTCCGGTTCCCTTGGCTAGGCTTTTCGAGCTTGTGGATACCCTGTACTTTGTGCCCGACCAGGAACAGTTGCTGGCCGATGGTGACGACGGTTGGTATTACACCTTCCCTAGAGGTGTTAAGGGCACCTGTTCTTATGACCTTGCGGCCATTATCTACGATACCGATGCGAGCTTGCATGGGGCCTTTACTTGTGCAACAACTTATTATGATAAAATGCCTGCGGCAGAAGGTCTGTATAATGGTTGCCCCACGAACGCTCCCTTCAGTTACCCTGCTGGCCAGCCCACACCGTGTATCGGCGTGACCCAGGGAATTGTTGCTGATCTCTTGGACCCCACCACGAAAAAGCCGACCTATAATGCGGCTAGCGGTTGCTTTACCAGTGAGGAAGCCTTTAACACCATGTTCCAGAGCGATACCCGGTACAACGAGACCTATTGCGTGGAAATGCCCTTTACCCGCAGTGCCGACGGCAAGTGGGAATTCGATTCCGACAATTACACCAGCCCCGGTGCCAAGGCCAAGGGTGGTTTCTACCCTGGGGATTCTGTCATAGATCCGACCAAGATGCTTTCTGCCGCCGTTCCTGCCGCCCACAACAAGCGCAAGGCCGAAGGCCCCGTATTTATGGAATCTTCTCTGAGAAAGATTAATGCTGCCGAGGGTGTCCCCGAAATTGACATCCTTTGTAACGGTCCCGGTTGGAACAAGGGTATTGATTGTAACCGCAACCACCTTTTTTCGGGTGGCGGAGAATGGTCCTCGACGAATCCTCCCAAGGCTGGCCTTGCTGTAAAGGGCGACGGCTGGCAGTGGTCTGTTTTGGGTGACGGCTGGGCCAACGATGTGGCCCCGGAGGGCTGGACTTTCTACAAGCAGGGGACCGAAACGGCTGTAAACGTCACCAATACGACGAACGGTTATGGCACCGGTAATGCCGCCCGCTGGGCGTCCGGCGGCTGGGTGAAAGATACCGAGGGAAAGGCCAAGGTTCAGGCTTACGATGCTACGGTCTTTACCAATGGCCAGGGCCGTAACCAGCACTTCTGCTTTGAATCCCATGCCAAGTTCACCTATAGAAAGGGACTCCGCTTCAGTTTCCGTGGCGATGACGATATTTGGATCTTTATCGACAACAAGTTGGCTGTCGACATCGGCGGTACTCACTTGGCAGCTCCGGGTTATGTAGACTTGGACTACTTCGTGGGGGCTAGCGGTGGCTTTGTTGTCGGCAATGAATATGATTTGGATATCTTCTTCTGCGACCGCCGTACTACCATGAGTAACGTGCGTATCAAGACCAACATGTATATCCGCCAGAAGACGGATATCGAAACTACGCCTAGTAGGAATCCCGCCAATAAGGATGAAACCATTTATGACATTTGCTACACCAAGTCCGGTGACGGTTCCTGTGCTGCAGCCATGTCTTCGGGCAATTCCGAAAAGTATTGCGGATCTCAGCTTGTCGATGCCATGAACGCCGGCTTGATTACCATGTCCTATACGCTTGTGTATGGTAAAAAGAGAGACGAAAATATCGTTGAAGGTTTTGAAAATGTTTCCGTTCCGGATGTCTACAAGTGCGGCATTGACCTGACCAATTTCGGCGATCCGGTCTTGAACAAGGCGGCGCTTTGTTTGGGTAAAGGCGGCTACTACAGCTTGTTTGTCAATATCGATGGCAAGTCGAAGAAGGTGATGGGCTTCCAGACATCGGGTCATATGAACGTGGTCAACAAGAATGCTACAGCCATGGCTATCAATGATCAAACTGGTGAAACGGTCAATCTTGGCGAATATACGCCGCAGACGATCGCCATGGGTGGCCAGCTGGTACCGGTCTATATTTCCAACGTTGCTCCCAGGGCAGGAACCGACAGCTTGGATATTTATCCGAATGACGCCGTGAACCAGCCCTATGCCCTTGCTTACGATAGGCTAATGAAGGTGTATGATAAGACGATTGACCCGACTACGGGGGCAGAATCTTATGTGAAGATTGTCTCGGGAACCACGCGCAATATCGGTCCTTCGGGTATCGATACCGTGTACGTCACAGTTGACATGGAAGACTTGACCGAGCCTATCCAGACCTTCAGTATTAGCGTCGGTGGTGGCAAGCCGGAAGATGCCTTGAATATCAGCTTCTATCTGCCGCAGATTACCTTTATCGAAAAAATCCCGGAACCGGGTGAAACTGCCAAGTCTATCACTGGCCAGCAGCCTGAACCCGATGGCTCCTACGAGGAATTGTGGGTGGGAACGCAATATGAAATGTACCTTGCCATTGTGAAGCCGAATCTGGACAAGACCTATAGCCCCTGCTTGGAAGAATGCAATGGCATTACCATCCACAAGGGTGCTGGCACTTCTCCGAAGATTGACTTTATGCCGGAACAGGTCACGTTTGTCAACGGCTACGCGTCGGTTCAGGTTCGTTCGATGGTCAAGTACCGTTGGGACACAGATCCCTCTATCCATTCTCCGGCTACCATCGTGGCCGAATACAATGACTACGTGCAAGCCGTTTACAACCCGGTTTACTTCCGCGATCCTCCGGTGCCGTTCCCTGTGCTCGCTGATGTGTTTGATGCTCACGGCTCTGTGCCGCCTATGGAATACAAGATTCCGGCCCCGTATTTCGACGTGAATACGGAATACCTGGACGGTATCGGTGACTCCATTGCCATTTACTATGACCGTGCAATCCATAAGGACTCTTTGCCCACACGAATTTGCGTGTTGTGGGATACTACGGAGGCTGAAGCCCATAACCCCTATGCAGAGGGCTTCTCCACCATTCCGAAGGATTCTGCAATCACCTGTAACGTGCTTGTGCCCATCGATGCCCGCAATATCGACTGCTCTCATCCGTCTGCAGACGGCTATTGCACCAAGTTGGTTACTGTCGGTGGCCTGAAGCTTTCGTCTGCCGTTAAGACGATGGGTCTTGGCGAAGTCCGTTCTTATGCGGAATTCGAAGATAAGGGCAAAAAGGTGAAGCAGGGCTTCAAGGGTGCTTTGACTGACCGCATGGCTCCTGTGCCGCTGCGTGCCGAAGTCCGTACCATTTTGGAGAACGACGAATTGACGGATAGGGATAGCCTCGTGTTGATTCTGTCTGAACCGGTCAAGTTTGTGACTACTTCCAACATAAAGACCTCTTTGGACTACTACTTGAATTCTGCTGTGGAACTGTCTGACGATAGCCGTTACGTGTCTGCCTTATCTGGCGCACAGGTGGTTACCGCTGAAAATAATTCCCTGCCTTCTGTGATTCCTGAAACCGGCGAAGGCCGTGTCAAGTTCATGTACAAGCGCGGTAATGTTTCTCCTCACGTGGGTGACTACCTGCGCTTGGGCGGTGACTTGACGAACATCTTCTGGTCCGATACGACGGATTTGTCTCTGTTGGGTGGTGATACGCTGCGTCCTGCTGCTGATGCCGATTACCACTGGAATTCTCCGACGGCATACAACGAAACCATACGTCTCCCGTCGATGTGGATCCCGGTGACCGGCGATCCTGAAATCGACGTGACCGAGAATAAGTTTGCTTCGACCGCAAATGCCGACTCTGTCTGGAAGGCAACTCACCAGGCGGTGACGGTGAACGGCTACCGTACCAATATGACCAAGGCTGAAATCTTGGCTCGAGAAGGCGGAAGGCCCGGTCATTTGGTCAAGGCTGACATGTATGCCATCTTCAACGGTCTTACTGCAGAAGAAAAGGCTGAAATCATGCAGGGTAATTTGGAAGATGTGTTCTTCTATTATGAAGTTCAGTACTACACCAACTTGGGTGGTTTCGTGACTAGGAAGTCCCAGAAGATTTACTGTAACGACGATCTCAATATCCAGAAGAATGGTCAGTCCTTCTTTGGAGGTGCAGGTACTTCTTGTATCGATGGCGGTATGGATCGTAATTACTTCATTGGCTGGAATATGCGTTCCGAAAACGGCCGCATGGCAGGCACAGGCGCCTACATCGTCAAACTCAATTCTTACGTGAAGATGGGTTCTGCCGGTAAGAAAGCCAAGCAAGAAAGTACTTCGATATGGGGTGTTAAGCGTTCGCCGAAACCCGATAGAGGCTACATGAAGGCCACTTCGAAATAAATGAGATTTGCCTAGTGTTGAAAAGTAATTTTTACACTAGGCTTTTTTTCATGTGACGGAACTCACTCCGTTCTGTTTTAAAAGATTTCTGTATACAAAATGCACGTTTTTTTCACAAAAAAACGATAAAAAGCGTTTGTTTTTTTCATCAAAAAAGAATAAATTTGAGGGCGGTCTATGGCATATCAAAAAGGCCGTCTTTTTGCTATGCACTGTTGGAAGTAAAACATCGATGGAAACAAAAATGATGAAAAAAGTTAAACAATCACTGCTTACGTGGACCTTGGGTGCCTGTCTGCTCTTTTTGTGCGTGCAGAATGCGGAGGCTATGGTTTGTAAGGGAACGACTCGTATCAAGCTCCCGGATGATTGGACTGCTGCGTACGGCGTTTGTGGTGGTAATTTTACGCCTTTCGTGAAAAACGCCAATGGCTGGTGGGAAGTTTCTACCGCTTCTATTGGTGGCGCCAATTGCGGCAATCCCCAAGATACTTCGTTCTGGATTGCAGCGAGCGCTGGTGATTATTCTGGTGCGGCTGTTACTGGTACCGCTTGGAACCAGAATGTCCAGGGTGACCGTGGTGGAATTATTTGCCATTCCGGAGAAGACCTGTACATCTATGAAAATCCGGCTTCTCCGGGAAAGACGGCTACGTCTTCGACTCCGCCGAACGCCAAGTATTTCTATATGATGATTCCGCCTGATTTTACGGAATGGATGTCTTCTGTTCCCATGATCAGTATGGATGGTGGCGCTACCGGTAAGGTGATGACTGCTGATCCTGAAAAGTGCGGCTGGTATTATTACGTATTTTATGATGAAACCCCGTCCGATAACGTGGTTATTTATAGGGACGATGATTTTGACAGGGAAGACCTGATTGGTATTAACGGTAACTGGGAAAAGACTTCTCAGGCGACTCCGATTGCTTTGAAGATGCTTTTTGACATGGTTGATACTCTGTATTTTGTCCCGGACGAAGGCCAGCTGCTTGATCCTGCCGACGACGGTATCTACTATACTTATCCGGAAGGCGTTGAAGGTGTTTGCTCTTACGATTTGGCCGCTATTATTTATGACTCTGACGCTTCTTTGCATCCTGCATTCTCTTGCTATGTTACTGGTGGTGAAGGTTGCCAGTACGGCGCTCAGGACATAGGTCCTGAAGCCGCTAAGGCTGCGGTAAATGCTTGTATCGGCATTACGCCCGGTATTGTTGAAGATGAACTCGATGCTAGCGTGCCCCAGCAGAAGCGCAAGCCCAAGTTGACTACGCTTGGAAAACAGTGCTTTATTGACAGCAAGTATTTTGACCAGTTGTTTAGGCCGACTGCTGGAGTGAACGAAATGTCCTGCTTCAACATGCCTTTTGGCCGCGCAGCCGATGGCAAGTGGGAATTCAATTCCGACGACTATAAGGGGCCGGGAATGACCGTCAAGGGTGGTTTCTATCCGGTCGAGGCTTCGACAGATTCCATTATCAAGGCTGCTGATCCTACTCAGACTCCTGTTGCCGCGGCAAGAGAAAAGCGTGTGGCGGAATCTCCTGTTTGGGTGAAGCCCGAATGGGGTGATGTCTATGACCCTGTTGAAGGAGTTCCGAAAATTGACCTTTACTGCAATGGCCCCGGTTGGGATGGCGGTGTAAACTGCGGTGGTGCTCCGGGAACTGGAAAAGAAAAGCAGCTCTTTAACGATGGTGAATTCCCGTCTGTTTGGGACTGGGGTTCCCGTCAGTCGGCATATGGCTGGCCTGAAAATACAAAGAGAAACCAGCACTACTGCTTTGAATCCCATGCCAAGTTCACTTACAGAAAGGGACTCCGCTTCAGCTTCCGTGGTGACGACGACATTTGGGTCTTTATCGATAGAAAGCTTGCTGTGGACCTTGGTGGTACCCACTTGGCTGCTCCGGGTTATGTGAATCTGGATGAATTTGCTGGTGCAAGCGGCAAACTTGAAAATGGCTATGATTATGACCTGGACATCTTCTTCTGCGACCGCCGTACGACTATGAGTAACGTGCGTATCAAGACGAACATGTATATTAGGCAAAAGACGGCTATCGATCCGAAAAGAAATCCGGACAACAAGTCCGAATTGGAATACTCTATTTGCTATACGGAATCGGGTGACGGTTCCTGTATTTCGGCCCTTTCTGGCGACAATTCGGAAAAGACTCTTTGCGGTGACGAAATTGAAAATTCTGGCTTGAAGATTACCTATACGCTGGTCAAGGGTAATTCGTTGTCTTCGGGTGCAGACATTGAATTTGAAAATGTTGCCGGTGAAGTTAAGAACTGCGGTATTGACTTGAGAAATCCTGCTGCTCCTAAGATTAATAAGGATAATATCTGTGGCTTGGGTGGTGGTCGTTATTCTTTGTTCATCAATATCGGCAGCAGTTCGAAGAAACTTACCACGTTCCGTATGAGCGGTGAAGTGGATGTGGTTTACAAGAATGGTACGGCCCTTGATACTACCGGTAAGGCAATTCCGGGTGGCAAGTTCACTTTGCAGACGACTGCAATGGCTGGCCAGCTGGTTCCGGTATATGTATCTTCTGTGGCTCCTGCCCCTGATGGTAAGAGTGAAGTGGAAATTTATCCGGAAGATGCCAAGGGTGTTGAATATACTCTGGCATACGATCGCGTCATGAAAGCCTACGTGAAGGAAGTAGATGCGCAGACGGGTGCGGAATCTTACGTGAAACTGACTTCGGGCACGACACGTAAAATTGGTGACAGCGGTATTGATACGGTGTATGTAACCGTGGACATGGACGACATGACCGAGGCAATCCATACCTATAGCGTCAGTGTTTCCGGTAAGCCGCAGAATGCCATGAATATCAGCTTCTACCTGCCGCAGATTACCTTTATCGAAAAGATTCCTGGTGAAGGCGAATCTGCCAAGTCCGTCACGGGTCAGAAGCCTGAAGCCGATGGCTCCTACGAGGAATTGTGGGTGGGTACCCTTTATGAAATGTATCTGGCTGTGCTGAAACCCAATGCCGATGGCAAGACCTATAGCCCCTGCTTGAAGGAATGCGACAACTTGGAAATTCATAAGGGTGCTGGCACTTCCCCGAAGATTGACTTTAATCCGGAAAATGTAAAGTTCAAGGACGGCTATGCCACTATTAATGTACGCTCGCTGACCAAGTACCGTTGGGATGATGATGCTACCATTAATTCGCCGGCAACCATCGTGGCCGAATACAACGACTACGTGCAGGCTGTTTATAACCCGATTTACTTCCGCGATCCTCCGGTACCTTATCCGGTGCTTGCAGACGTGTTCGACGTGCACGGTTCTACTCCTTCTGTGGAATACAAGATTCCGGCGCCGTATTTTGACATGGACAAGGAATACCTTGATGGTATTGGCGACTCCGTGACTATCTATTACGACCGCGCCTTCCACAAGGACTCCCTGCCGACCAAGATCTGCTTGATGTGGGATTCTGCTTCTGCGGAACATCATAACCCCTATTCCGAAGGATACTCTAATATTCCGAAGGATACCTCGGTTACCTGTAACGCCCTGTTGAACGTGGACAAGACCAACGTGGATTGTTCTTCTCCGGATGCTGCAGGCTATTGCACGAAGGTGGTGACCCTGGGTGGTTTCACTCTGTCTCGTGCAGCCAAGACATTTGGTGTGGGTAAGGTCCATTCTTACGCCATATTCGAAGACAAGGGCAAGGTTGTAAAGCAGGGCTTTGCCGGTGCCTTGACCGACCGTATTGCTCCGGTGCCGCTGCGTGCCGAAGTCCGTACGATTAAGGAGGATGACGAAATGACCGACTACGACAGCCTTGTGGTGATTTTGTCTGAACCGGTCAAGCTCCTGACGACTTCTAACGATAGGAACTCTGTTGACTACTACTTGAATTCTGCCATTGACTTGAGTGAAGGTGCCCGCTACGCCTCTGCACTCGGTGGCACCGAAGTCCTGGCAACGAAGGTTTCGGTCAGTACTTCCGAAACGGGTGAAGGCCGTATCAAGTTCATGTATAATCGTGGTGACGTTTCCCCGCACGTGGGTGACTATCTGCGCCTGGGTGGTGACCTGGCGAACATCTTCTGGTCCGATACCACGAACTTGACTCTGTCGGGTGGCGATACCTTGCGCTCCACTGCTGACGCTACATACGCATGGAACTCTCCCACGTCTTACAGTGAAACCAAGCGTCTGCCGTCTCCCTGGATTCCGGTTATCGGCGATGCCAACAAGGCTGTGCACGAAAACAAGTTCGCCTCTACGGCTAACGCTCCGGCTGGCGAAAAGGTTCCTGTCGTGACGGTGCATAGCTACCGTACCACCATGACCAAGGCTGAAGTCTTTGCCGAAGAAGGTGGTAAACCGGGTCACTTTATCGAAGCTGATATGTACGCCCTGTATAACGGTTTGCCGGACAGCATCCGTGGCGATGTCAAGCCCGAAGACATCTACTTCTACTACGAAGTCCAGTACTACACCAACTTGGGTAACTTCGTGGCAAGCAAGAGTCAGAAGATCTACTGCGACGACAAGATGAATACTGACAAGGATCCGCTTACGAATCAAACGATTCAGTACTTCAATGGCGGTACCTGTATCGAAGCTGGTAACGACCGTAACTACTTCATCGGCTGGAACATGCGTTCCGACAAGGGCCGCGTTGTGGGCACCGGTGCTTACATCGTCAAGCTCAAATCTTATGTGAAGCTCGGTGATGCAGGCAAGGACGCCAAGCAGGAAAGCACCTCCGTGTGGGGTATCAAGCGTTCTCCGAAGCCGGTTATGGATTACCTGAAGGGTATCGGTCAGTAACCTAGCCCAATGAATTTAAAAGCTCCCTTTACAGGAGCTTTTTTTGTTTGCGTGTCCTATTTTATTATATTTGGAATATGCGAAAGATTTTATTTGCTCTTTGCTTGTGCACCTTTGCCTTTGCTGCTGAACCCACCGATTTGGATTCTCTTTTTCGCGGCAAGGAATACAAACCCGTTTTAAGCGCATCGTTGCGTGACAGTTCCAAGAATGAATCTGCCGTGCCGAAGGCTGCTGCAAAGTCGGCTAAGTCCGACGGCTATTACATGCTCCAGTTTGAATCGGTGGCCGATTTCGATGCGGCCCAGCGTCGTCGTGCCCAGCTTTCGGCAAGTACCGGCTATGCCATTCAGGTGGTGTTCGATGCTCCTTTCTACAAGCTTCGCGGCGGTGGATGGGGAAGCAAAAAGACGGCCGAAGACAAGGCCCGCGAATTGTCTGCCTATAACATTAACGCATTCGTCGTAAAAGTGAAATAAGAATGTGCAGTGTGTAGTGTGTAATGTGGAATGAATAATTCCTCATTTCTCATCTCACATCACACATTGCGGCGAAGCCGCTCACATCATACATTATTCCAAGAGTCCCATGGCCTGCTTGATGGCGTGTTCGTCCATGCTTTGCGGCATGAGCGCACGTTCTTCGGGGGCCACGTAGGCAAGCTTGCGTTCAAAGTCGGGACGGCTTGCGCGGTTGCGTGCAACCGGATCCTTGGCCTTGAGCGAATAGTAGAACGGACCGGTCTTGATAAAGCGCTTCTTCTGCAGACCCTGGCGGATTGCTTCGGTCAGCACCTGCTGGAGCACGGGACCCGCCCTGTCTACATGGTGCAGTTCCAATACGCGCTGCTTCAAGATTTCTTCGTGGATCGGAGCTTCGCTGTCTACGTAGAACTTTAGCTGCGTAATAAGGGCCGCAATGGGCAAGTCTGCAATGGGCTTGTCGTGGGCGGTGCCTTCGATCTTGGGGTGCTGCACCACATAAGGTTCGGTCATGGGTTTTGCAGCTGCGTCAAATACTTCGGAACCGTCGTCTTCGTCGGAGTTGTCCTCTGTCGGCGGCGGTGCCACGCTCTGCTCAATGGCGATGGTGGCAAGCAAGTGACCGACTTCGTCCTTGTTGGACATGTACCAGAACGGAAGCCACACGTTCATGATCTTCCAGCCCAGCTGCTTTAAGATTAGCGGGCGCACGTAGTCGCGGTCTTCGATAGAATCGCGGAAACGTTCCGTGGTGCAGTCGTCTTCGATAAGGGCCAAGAAATGGGTGGGGTTGTTGGAATCGACAACCACCGGTCCCACAGGAATGCCGCCCTTGGAGCAGTATTCCTGCACGACGATGTTTTCGTCCTTGAGTGCCTGAATCACTTCGTTGCGGAGCGGGGATTCTGCAGGTTCGATATTGACCGCGGGATCGAACTGCTTGGATTGCATGAAGTTGATCCATTCGCGGAAGAGCGAATTCTTTTGCGATGCAATCTTTGAAAGGTCCAGTTCGGTGGTGAAGGCGCGGAGTTCGCGCTTTGCCAGAGTGGAACAAACAGAAATCTTGTGGTCAGCGGCAACTCCGCTGGCCCCTTCGGCTTCGATGCAGACCAGGATGGTGTCGCGGAACTGGTCCACGGCTCTTTCGGGGGTCTTGACGAAATAGCGGATATCTGCATTGGACCTTGCGAAGAAGGCTGCTGCGGCAGAACCCGCAACAAGCTTCGCCCGGATGCTGTCTTCGATTTCTTGACAGGTGGACTGGTGGAACGCGATGATTCCGAGAGTCTTTTCGGGGTGACGTTCTGCGTGGCGTATGGCGGTAAGCGCAATGGCCTCGATCTTGTCGGGAACTTCCTTGATGGAAATACCCTTGAAGATTTCGTTGTTTGCTGTAGGCAGCTGCTTGATTCCGTGCTTGTAGATGCGGTCGTTTGCGAAGCTTACAATGGCGGGATCGCTATACTGCGTGGAGAACCAGAGCTCGCGGGTGGGTGCCCCGTGACGGAGCGCTGCCGTAAGGATGCTTTCTTGGAAGAAGGCGCTACGCGTAATGGCTTCTTCGTGGAAGGCGTCGATGGGCATGTATTCGTAGCTCGGGTTGTGGGGATTGCCCACAAGAATGGTCTTGGGAGCGGCCAGCAGGAGCGGTATGGCTTCGGCAAGGGAGATGGTGTCGGCATCGAGAATGATGGTGATGTCGAAGGTCTGCTTGTCGGGAATGCAGAGTGCGTCTGCCAGGGAGACTACGGTAAGGATGCTATGGTCTGCATCGACTGCGTTATGTAGTTCCTTGAAGTTGGCGCTGCAGAACTGATCCAGGAGAGTCCTGTATTCTTTGCTCTTTTGGGACTTGACCTTGGGCGTTTCCGAGAAAAGGCTGGGACATGTCTTAGTGGCAGCCTGGATCTGAGCCCCGGTCCAGTAATGGGCGAGGGCGTTGCTAAAGTCGGCATCCGCGTTTTCGGGGTCCTTGAGGTATTCGATCAGGGCGGTATTGCAGTAAGTTTCCATTTTCTGGAAATGGGCAGCCAACTGCAGATGGATGTCCAGATGGCTCCAGTTGGCGTTCCATAGCTGAATCTGGCCCAGCCACTTGTCGATACTTAAGCTTTCCAGCGGTGTCTCAAGTTCCATGTCCTTGTTAATCTGCTTGATGGAAGCCTGGAGCTCGATAACAGAATTCCAGAGATTCGACAGGTCCGGTTGCAGGTCCTTGAAATTATGCCACTGTTCCAAGAGCTGCAGTAACAGGTCCAGCTTGGGATCGTCCTTGTGCTGCTCGCGGAAGTTGTAAAGGTATTGGATTTTCTTGTCCAGCTCGACCCAGTTGGAACCTTCGAAGTGCCAGTCGCGGCCCAGCAGGTGGTTGCCCAGCACGGCGCTTTCTTTGTAGGTTTTCTTGTTGGCCTGCAGTTCCAGCAGGGTGTCGATAAGGTCCAGAAGCTTGGCGTCGGAATCCACGCTCTTGGGCTTGCGGATTACCTGCAGCAAGCGCTTGCGCGACGTACGGTAACGTTCCGAAAGTCCCTTGAGGGAAATATTCTGGCATTCGGCAAAGTCGTCGCGGGCGTTCTGAATGTTTTCGTCCACGGCGTTGTCGGTATAGATGTCTGAGGTCTGCCTGCGGTACCGCACCCATTGGTCGCCCGCTTCGGGGAGGTGGAGCAGCGTGTCCCTGTAGGCATGCCAGTTGTGGCTGCGCAACTGCCAGTCTTCGTATGTTGGAGTGTCCTTGCCGAAGTTGTCGCGCAGCAGTTCGAGAATGTCCACCATGCTAGACAAGAAGATTCCGGTGGGGAACAGTCCTGTGGATTCCATTTTCTTGATAATCGGTTCCAGTTCCTTGGCCCGTTCGGCGGCGCAACGGAGTTCTTCGGAAAGGTCCTGTTGCTGTTCGGGAGAAAGGCTGGAAACCTTGACTCCTTGGAAAGCCTTGCGGGCTGCGACACCGTTTTTGTCGAAATACAGTTCCGACAGAACCTGGATGTCTTTCTTGAGTTCCTGATAGCCGTTGAAGTCCAGCTGGCTGATTCCGCGGAAAATGCGGTCGGGGAATTTCTTCTTGGGCTGCTTTACGTCCTTGAATTCACGCAGCAGTTCCGAAAGCAAAACGTTTGTCGGCGGAATGGGCCTGTTGACGGCGTCGTAGTATTCCAGGAAATAATTCCGCATGGTGCGGATTTTCTGTTCCAGGCCGCTACGGTCGCTGTCGGGGAAATTGCGGAAGGGCGGACGCCACGCATTTTGGAAGGCTCGCTTTGTAACGGCGCGCTTGTGGACCACCAATAATTTTTTGCCCTGGGCTATTTCGTCTGCGACTATGTTGGCGGCGACCTTCATCTTTTCGGTGCCGGGGAGAGCCTGGATGGCGTAGGCGCAGGTGTTTTCGTTTTCGGCATCCACCGTCACCTTGTTGGTGTGGGAATCGGTGGTATAGAGGAAATGGTGGTCGGCAGGCGAGAATACCTTGTCGAAATCATTTTCTTCGAACAGGGATTCCTGGGCCTGGAAGCCGTTTTCGTTCAGCAGGGAGGCAAGAATCGGGTTGCCTGCAATGGATTTTTCCGAAAATCCAAGGCTGTACCTTTTTTTGAGGTTCAGCAGGTTGGAATTGAAGAACCCGAGGCAGACTCCGTGGCGGGTAAAGCGCCAATTGCGTTCGCCAGCGATTGCCTTTTCAAATTGTGAAAAATAAAGGAGCAGACTGAACTTGCCGTTGATGATGGCATCTTCTGCTGAGGGCAGTGCTACGGTGTCCTTGAGGCGTTCTCGCAGGACTACGTTCTCGATTGGATTGCGTGCCGAAATAGAGACTGTGTTCTTGGTGGCGTCAAAGTCCAATGGGACCAAAAGGCTCGGGGCAAGGGCGTTGCCGTCCCATTTCAAAAAGCCCAGGAGCAAGTAAAGGTCCGTTTCACCGTAGTCATCAAGCTTGTGGCGCAAAACCGCCGTGACGGTATCCAAGGCGGTTATCTTTTGCTGAGCCGTAAAATTCGCAGAAACCTGGAAAAAAGATTCCAACGGAAGAGGCCCATGGGCCTGCAACCATTTCTCGTAAAACAAGTCTCCGGCTTCGGTAATCAGGGGAGACTGAAAGTCGTTTTTAGTAGAAAAACAGAGTAAACGATCTTTGGAATCAAAGAGGGCGGCTTCTTGCCGAATTTTGGCGACAATAGCAGAAGATGAAGACATACCCTGAATATACCTATTTTGCGGGGGGACGTGTTGAACGGGGAGTGCAAAAAAGGGAGAAAAAAGCCTAATTATAAGCTTTCGGCAACTATTGCAATCGCCTGGTCCAATGCTATTGGGGTGTTATTACCCAGAAAGCCGACCTTGTATAGGATTTGCCCCAGGATTTCTTGCGCGGTCTTGCCAGCATCCTTGTCTTGGCGGAGACTATAGGCATGTTCCCGCTTGGAGAGTTTTTTTCCGCTAGAATCCACAATGAGGGGGTGGTGCAGATAGAGGGGACGGGTGTAGGCTGGAATGGGGAGGTCCCCTTGGCAGGTATCCGAAATCAACTGGGAAAGGGCAATTTGCCGGGCGGTGGAATTGCGGATGTCTTCGCCCCGGACAATATGGGTGATTCCTTCGGTAAGGTCATCGATGCACACGGCGAATTGGTAGGTCCAAAAACCGTCCCGGTCTCGGATGGGAAAGTCGCCGCATTGCTTTTTGGGGTTCTCGGAGAAATTGCCGAGTCGCTCGTCATGCCAATTAATTACTTTGTCTGGAATTACGATGCGCAGGCTGTGGGGCTCGCTACAATAGATTGCTTTGTCGCTTTCGCTCCTCGCAATGACGTGAGAGCATTTGCCTTGATAAATGACTTCGCCAGTTTCGCTGATGGGGTTTTCGGATTGCAACTGTTTGCGGCTACAAGTGCAGGGGTAAACGACCCTCTTGGCGGTAAGCTTATCCAGGACTTTTTGGAAAAAATCGAAATGGGAGCTTTGGATGCTTTCGCTGTCATATTTGAAGCCGAGCCAGGCCAGGTCTTCGCGAATTCCGTCGATGTATTCTTTGCGGGCTCGGCCTTGATCGTGGTCTTCGATGCGCAGGTGTATTTTAAGGTCCCATTTTTTTGCGGCAGCCCATACGTAAAGGGCGGAGAGTAAGTGCCCTTCGTGTAAGAAGCCTGTGGGGCTTGGTGCAAAACGGATGATTCCTGGCATGGGAGAAAATTTAGAAAACAGGGGGAGATTCCCGCTTTCACGGGAATGACATAAGAGGAATTTTCTAACTTATAGCTTGATGAAGTTTGATTTTAAAGTGATTTTTTCGACGGCTGTGTCGGTGCTTGCTTTGGTGGCATGTTCGGGTTCTCCTGAACCGCAGACGGAACCTGTGCCGGAAACATCTGCAGTCTCGTCGAGTTCCCTGGATTCTTCGGCTGTTGAGTCGGTCCAGGAGCCGAAATCTGCGCTGCCGGCCAGTTACAAGGATATCCAGTTCCCGGAATACAAGTATGTGGCCCCGTACCCGAAAGATTACCGGGTCGAAATTGCCCCGGGCATTTCGGGCTACATCGTAAGTGACCGCAGTCTTCCGTTGGTGAATTTCTCGGTCTATTTCGAACAGCCCCGTACACCGCTGGCTCTTAAGGATGAGGCCGCCACCTCTATGATGGGCGGCTTGTTGCGACGTGGTGGCGGCGGTGGAGTTTCAGCCAAGGCCCTGGACGATTCCCTGGAATTTATCAGTGCCGGTATTTCTTCTTCTGTAGGTACATTTACGGCGTCTTTCGATATTGACTGCCTGTCTAAGGATTTCAGGAATATGCTCGCCCTTTCTAAGCAGGTGCTGACGGCTCCTGCCTTCGACAAGGACCAGTTTGAAATTATGCGTGCGAATTTCTTGACTGCCTATGACCGCCGTTACGATACTCCGGCAAAAGTGCTTTCTGCACTTCGTTCCAAGGTGAACTATGCTCCGAATCCGAGACTTTGGGATGCCAATGCCGACGATTACAAGAAGGTGAAGGTTGCAGACCTGAAGCGCATGGCCCAGGGCGTATATGCTGACGGTCGAATTGTGTTTGCGCTTTCGGGCGATGTGGATAAGGATTCCGCGGTGGTGATGCTCAAGGAATTCTTTGAAAGCTGGAATGCCTCTGTTGCCAAGAATGTGAAGAAAGAGGACAAGAAACCCTTCCAGGAACCGACTCCGCTTTCTTTCGTGAGAAAGCCCGGAATCTATGTGGTGGACAAGGATATTTCCCAGGCGAATATTTCCATGAACCAGCCCTTTGTGAAGAGGCCCCATGCCGATTATTATCCGGCTGCAGTGGCGAACTTTATCTTGGGCGGTGGCAGCTTTACGAGCCGCCTGATGAACCGCGTGCGTAGTGACGAAGGTCTTGCCTACAGCGTGTACAGCTCGGTAGGTAACGATTACCGCGATACGGCCATGGTGACTGTCGCCTTGCAGACCAAAGTGGAATCCGTGGAATTCGCCCTGAAGCTCATTCGCGAAGTGGTGAATGAATTCGCGGAAAATGGCCCCACCGAAGAGGAACTTGCACAAGCTAAGAAGTCGTTGATTGAAAGCCTTCCGAGTCTGTTCGATAGTCCCGAATCCATCGCGTTGGTTTTTGCCAAGGGTGAATTGCTCGGTAAGTCTGATGACCATTACCTGGATTACGTGAAAGAAATTAACGCAGTGACTGCTGACCAGGTGAAGGCTATGGTCAAGAAGTATTTTGACATGGACAAGATGACCACGTCCATTGTGGCTCCGGTTTCGAAACTGGAATCTATCAAGCCTTTTATGGTGATTCCTCAGGATAGCCTGGAGTTCAGGGATTAATGAAGCTTCTGTCGTGCATAGCGAAGATACTTGTAATCGCCCTTTTTTGCGGGGCCTTTGCTTGGGCTGCTCCTGGGGCGTCGGCGACTGATTCTGTTGCCCGCCAAAAGTTGCTTAAACAGTTGCAAAAAGAAGACGATTTGCGCTCGCTGTGCTCTGGGCTCAAAAAATGCATGGACATTGATTACCCGGGGTGCTCCGATGGCGATAAACAGCCTTGGCCTAAGCTTAAGTACAACGAAGAACAATGCAGGCCTTACAAGGAGCTTTTTGACCGTGGCTACAAGCCGGATCCCAAGAGCCCCATGGTTCCAGAAATCTATGCAAGGCTTGGTCGGCAATACCGCGTAGAGTACGTTTACTCGGGTACGCTTCCGTTAAACGAGAATGTCATCAAGTTCTTGTTCGACAACATGCCCTTTACGGCGCAATTGATCAACGCCTATCTCGACGAAAATTACTTCCTTGAATACACCCATCCGAGCAGGCGGTTCTTTAACGGTAGCAATGGCCGCAGCCTTTCGGGTGAGTTTTACTGGGCCCTGCAGGATAGTGCCGGTCAGAAACTCGGCATGCGCGATGTGTTCTTTGGCTATGGACATGCCAAGATTTTGCGTTGGGCTCTCCATGGAACGGCTATCGCTTATTTGGATATGGATCCCATCCCTGGCAACCGTGTTAAGTACAAATTAACCGCCATCGTTTTTCCGGGAAATTCTGTACTCAACAACATCATGCAAATGAAGGTATTCAGGAGCGTGGTGAATACGAAGATTGAACAGATTGTGAACGATATCAAGAAGGCTGCTGGTTCGTACTTTGATGGAAACAAGGAACCCATGCTGAAAAGTGCCCAGCTGAAATCCGCTGAAAATGTCCAGTATGTTCTCGACTTCGAAGAAGTGGTAAACGGGGCGCACTGGGAACTCGGTGATTTTGAACGTCTGCAGAAAGCCCGTAAGCAAAAACGGGAACAGGATATGCAGGCGGTACCCATTATGGTCAAAGATATTCAGAAAATCAAGGAAAAGAAATGACGAACGAAACTCTGGAATCCCTGTTGGAACGTGTGACGGAACGCCGTCGTGAACTTTTGACCTCTGTGGTGGATCGCCGCACAAGGCATTTCTGCATGGTGCTGGAAGATTTGTTTGACCCCCACAATATTTCTGCCGTGATTCGTACAGCCGAAGTGTTCGGGCTTCAGGACGTTCACATTATCGAAGAAGACAACGCTTACAGCGTGAACAAGTCCATTTTGAAGGGTTCCTACAAGTGGATGAGCCTGTACCTTTATAAAAAGCGCATGCTTTGCATGGAAAAGCTCCGTGCCAAGGGTTACAAGATTGCCGTGGCCAGCACCAATACCACCAATTCGGTTCTGGATTTGGATTTGAGTCAGCCCACCGCTTTTTATTTGGGTAGCGAATTCCACGGGAACCACCCCGATACCCTTGCCCATGCCGACTATGAATTCAAGCTGCCCCAGTATGGCATAACCGAATCCATGAATGTGTCGGTGGCCGGTGGCGTGCTCATGACCTACTTGGATGTGTATATGCAAAAGGAAGGACGCGAAAAGTTCTTGCTCCCTAAAGCAGAACGGGACGCCTTGCTTTTGGACTGGCTGGATCGCCACGTGAATGGCATCGAGAACAACAGCCCGATTACCCGCGTGGACGAGTAGCTATTGTTTTAAGAAATAGGGCGTTTTTCGTCCATTTTCTGTATTTGGGGGCCTTAGTAGCTTTTAAATAATGCTAGATTGGGAGTCAAATGAAAAAGTATTCGGCTCTTTATTTTTCAGTTGGCTTGGTGGTCATCCTTGCCCTGATTATTCTTGTTTTTGGAATATTCTTCTTAAATGAGAAGGACCCCCGTGAAACCTTCAATACTTACTACCTGCGCTTCACCCAGGTGAGCACCTTGGTGCTCGATGACCCCGTGAAGGTGAATGGCGTGAAGCTCGGTAAGGTCGAATCCATCGATTTGGCCGGCCACCGCGTGGTAGTGACCATCAGGCTCCGCACCGACGTGAAAATCCCGAAGGATTCAGAAATTCGCGTGCAGAACATCGGTATCATGGGCGAACGTCAGATTGGTGTGATTCTAGGGGATTCGACGAGCTATTTTAATCCGGGCGACACCATTACGGGCCAGTTCGATGCCGGCATTGCCGAAGCACTTGGTCTTGTGGGTGAGGTTTGCGATTCGACGAAGGTTCTTCTAGAATCGGTGAAGCAGGCCTTGAACCAGACTATTGTGAATCCGGAATTCCAGGATCGCTTCAAGACATTGCTCGTGAAGGCCGAAAAGCTGGAAGACCGCATTCTTGTAATGCTGAATACGGCTGACCCGCAACTTAGGAAGAGCTTGGAAGGCCTGAACCAGGTGACGGTAAAGGTCAACAACCTGATTGATGGGGTAAAACCGCCTATCGACAACATGTTTGCGAATACCGAAAAGGTAATGGGCAACGCCGACAAATTGCTGGGCGAACTGGAAGAAGTTACCAGCCATTTGGATGAGCTTGTGGTGAAGGTCCAGAAAAAGATCGAATCCAAAGACAATACGGTGGGTATTTTGCTGAACGATCGCACTTTGCATGACGACCTGGTCAAGACGGTTCATTCTGCGGATAGTCTGGTTCGCATTATCCTGCAAGATGGTCTAGACATCAACGTGGATTTTTTCTGAGGAAAACAATGATCGAAAAAACATTGGTGGTAACAAACAAGTTGGGGATACACGCGAGACCCGCCGGCATGATTGTAGATATCACCGGTCAAGCCAAGAGCGATATATCCATTGTGTTCGAGGGCTCCAAGGCTAATGCCAAGAGTATCTTGAATGTGATGATGCTTGCCATTCCGGCTGGCTCCCAGGTCACGTTCGAAATTGATGGCGAAGACGAGGAACAGGTCGCTTCGCAGTTGGAAAGTCTATTCAATGACCACTTCAACGAAGAACCCTGCTAAGAAAAAGCCGGAACTTACCCGAACTGTTTTAAAGGGTGTTCCCGCCTCCCCGGGCTTTGCCATGGGGAGCGTTTTCCCGGTTACTAACCGGAAAATTTCGGTGGTGGAGGAAACTCTCCCCGAGAGTCGTCTTGCGGATGAGGAACAGCTTTTCTTGAAGGCAGTCCACAAGACGGTAAAGGAAGTTTCGCAGATCAAGGAAATTTCCGAAGGTCGCACGGGGATGAAGGACAGCCTCATCTTTGCGACGCATTTGATGATTTTGCAGGATCCCTCTTTGATAAACGGGACCCTTGATAAGATCCGCAAGGAACGCAAGAATGCCCGCTGGGCGGTGCATGTGGTTCTTGGGGCTTACATTGACAAGTTCGAACAGATTGATTCGCCTGCCATGCGTGACAAGGCGGCCGACCTGAGGGATGTTTATAACCGCTTGATGGCGGCCATGGAAGATTCCGGACCGGTGCTGGAGGATGTGGCTTCTGAAGAGGGCGTGGTCCTGGTTGGCCATGAGCTTTTGCCGAGTTTGCTGATGTCTATCAAGCCCGGCCAGGTGGCGGGGCTTGCCATGGATACGGGTGGCCGTACGAGCCACGTGGCTATTTTGGCCCGTTCGCTCCAGATACCCTTGGTGTCTGGCTTGAGGAATTTTGCAGCCCTCGTCAAAGTGGGCGATACGGTTATTATCGATGGCTCCAGCGGCCAGGTTGTTATCAACCCGAACCAGGACGACGTCAAGGAATATTACAGGCGTCAGGAAGTCTTTGAACGGCAACGTCGCGAGCTGTTCACCATGCGCCAGCTGGAACCCATGACCCGAGACGGCAAGTACATTACCTTGCATGCCAACATCGAATTGCCTTCGGAATCGGAAAAGGTGACCGACTTTGGTGCGACGGGTATCGGTCTTTACCGTTCAGAATTTTTGTTCCTGCGTAACGAAGCGCCGACCCAGGACGAACAGCGTGACGCATACCGCTACATTCTTGAGACCATGTATCCTTGTCCGGTGACAATCCGTACCCTGGATGCCGGCGGCGACAAGCTGGTGAGCGGCATTACGGCGGTGAACGAATCCAACCCGTTCATGGGGTGGCGTTCCATTCGCGTTTGTCTGGATCGCGAAGATATTTTCTGTACGCAGCTGAAGGCCTTGCTGCTGGCCAATACCAAAGAAAACCTGCGCCTTTTGTTGCCCATGATTTCGGGCATGACAGAACTGCGCCGCGCCAAGGATTGCATTGTCAGTTGCCGCAGGGAGCTTGAAGCGGCAGGCAAGAAAGTTCCGAAAGTCAAGATTGGCGTGATGATCGAAGTCCCTGCTGCAGTGATGATCGTGGATAAGCTTGCGAAGGAAGTGGATTTCTTTAGCATTGGTACGAACGACTTGGTGCAATTTACCCTTGCTGTGGACCGTACCAACGAATTGATTACGGATATGTTCCAGCCTCACCATCCCGCTGTGCTCAGCATGATTTACCAGACGGTTCAGGCGGCGCACCGCGAAGGAATTCCTGTTGCGGTTTGCGGCGAAATGAGTGCGGACCCCTTGAGCGTATTGCTGCTGGTTGGCCTTGGCGTCGACGAACTTTCCATGACGCCTTGGAGCGTGATGTCTACCAAGAAAATCATCCGTTCCATCAACTTCGAAGATGTTCGTGAATCGGCACTGACGGTGTTGCAGATGGATGATGCCGAAAGCGTTAATACCTATATGCACAACAAGTATGCCCAGACGATTCGTGACTTGGGCATATCGAGCTTTGTTGGCCAGGTCGATAGCAGCAAGAAATAAAGATCAAGAATAAGAAATGAGAAAATTAATAGTATTGGTGGTTGTGTTCTGCGCAGGGGGTTTTGCGCAGTTGAAGGATTCTGCTCAGCCTGGGCCTCTTCCGATGTTGGCAACGGACAGCTTGATTGCTTCGATGCCTTATACACCTCCGAATCCCTACGAGGCTTTGGAACAGGTTCCGCCTTCGCAGTTCCAGGATGTGGTAGTGCGTTACGACCGCCTGAAGGCTTTGAGTGAAGATTCCCTGCAACCGAAAAATGTACGGGACTTTGCCCGTGCGGCCCAGTTCTTTTACAAGGAACAGTGGGACAGCGCTTACTTCGCCTACGATTCCCTGCGTGGACGCGACGCCCAGTTAGACGGCTCCGTCATTTTGCGAATGGCCAAGTGCCTGTTCAAGCTGCGCGACTACAAGAACATGCGCGTGGTGCTTGGACTGTACAAGAATTTGGATCAGGATGCTTCTTTTGACCGCGCTGCATCCAGGTTGCGTATTGAAGCGGCCATGGCCGACTCTACCTTGAGTGACCGGGCCCATGCGGATTCCTTGAAAGTCTTTGTAGAAAAGTACCCGAAGTCTGACGATGCGGCGGCGTTGCGTTATCGCTACGCCCAGTATTTGGAACAGTTCAAGCAGATGAAGGATGCCAAGCGCATATACCTGAAGCTGCTGACCAGTGCTTCGGTATATAAGGATTCTGCCTTTGCCGCCATTCGCAGGCTCCGCAAGGTCCGTGGCGCCCCTGAAACCCTAGAAGAAAAGGTGGCCTACGCCAAGATGGCTTGCGCCAAGGACAACGCCAGCGAATGCCTGACGCTGCTTGATTCTATCAGGATTCTGGATTCGATGCTGGTGTCTCTTTCGCCGGAAGCTGCGCTCCCGCCGCCAGAAGATTCCCTGCAGAAAAAGCTTGCGCCCAGTTCCCTGGATATGGCGACCCGTATTGCCTTGTGGGAAAAGCGAGCCGTGACTTTGCGTACGCTCAAGCGCGATGAAGAATCTATTAAGCAGTTTAAGTTCCTGCTGGATTCCGTGGAAGCTCGCCCCTTGTGGATGCAGTCGATGCTGCGCCTGTACCGCAACAACGCTGGCCGCTATGAAAAGGAAATCCGCAAGATGGATGCCGCCTTGCAGGATGCGAGCCAGTTCAGCAAGGAAAATGCCAACAATTTGTGGGTGAAGGGCTTTGAGTACGAACAGAAGGAACAGTACGATAGTGCCATTGTCTGCTATAAGACTCTTTCGCACAAGCGCTTTAAAAACAACGTGAAACGTCAGTGGGCCAAGTTCCGTATCGGCTTTGTGTACTTCAAACAGGAAAAGTGGAACGAGGCCATTCCGGCGTTGATCGAGGCTACCAAGGAACCCTTCTTGTGGAGCGGCAGCGGTGCCCGTATGTTCTTGGGCGATGCTTACATGAAAGTCGGGAAGGATTCCTTGGCTCGTGAAGCGTACCTTGATTGCATTCGCGATTTTCCGCTGGCTTATTACGCCCACCGTAGCCGCATGAAACTGGTGGACTACAAGTTGATGGACGAGAAGGATGTGCCTTATGCTCATGGCGTGCGCATGGCTCCGGAGCAGACCCTTGCCTGGGTGCGTGCCTCGCAGAAGATGGGGAAACCCGACACAACTTACAATCCGGAACGTTATAACCGCATCCGCACGCTGTTCCAGTACGGCTTTAGTGATCAGGCTTTTGCCCTTTATGACGAAGCCCGCAAGAAGAATGCGAAGCGTCTGGATTTCTTGTATGAATACGGCAAGCTTTTTTACGAGATGGGCGAAACCGCTGCCGGGTATCGCCTGGCCCGTCAGTTCCAGAACAACATCGATCGACGCCGCCTGATGGCGCCGCCCATCGACGTGTTGCATTACCTGTTCCCGATTCCGTACATGAATCAGGTGAAGTATCATTCTGGCGAGCGCATCGATCCGTTCTTTGTGTACAGCGTGATGCGTCAGGAATCCATCTTTAACTTTGAAATCATGTCGCCGGCAGGTGCTTGCGGCTTGTTGCAGGTTATGCCTGCTACGGGCAAGATGCTTGCCGAAAAGGAAAGCATTCCGAATTTCGAACCCCGTCAGTTGTTCAACGCCTACATGAACATTCGCCTGGGCATTCGTTACCTGGTGGACTTGAAGGCTGAATACAACGATGACTACATGTATGTGTTGGGCAATTACAATGCTGGCCCCAAGCCCACAAAACGCTGGCAGGCCGCTGGCGAAGGCAAGTCTTGGGACATTCGCGCCGAAGATATCAGCTACTGGGAAACCCGCGACTACGTGAAGCGCGTCATGGGAAATTATTGGATTTACCAGGAAATTTACGACGGTATTTAGCGAATGCTTTTCTTGCTGCTTACAATCGGTCCGGCGTTCCTTTTTGCCTGCGGAAACATTCTCGAGAAATCGGGGGTGTCTACTGTTGGCAAGCGTACGGGCGGAACTTCGAAACCCTGGGAATTCTTTAAGGGCGTTATTACCAATAAGTTCTGGTGGCTGGGAATTTGCTGTTCTGGCCTTGCGACCCTCGGTTACTACATTGCCATGGCCCGTTACGATTTGAGCCAGGTGCAGCCCATGATGGTTTTGAATCCGGTACTGACGGCCCTGATGGGTTTTTGCATTTTGAAAGAGGCTTTGACCAAGCGTATCGTGATTGCCATTTGCTTTGTGGTGGCGGGCCTTTTGTACTCCGTCGAAAACTTGGGTGAATCTACCGCGGTGCAGAATATTGGCATGCTTTGGGCCTATGCGGGCGGACTTTCGGCGGTGACGCTGATTGCCCACTTGTGGGTCAAGGACCGCGAAATGGTGGATTCCCTGATTATGGGCGTGGGCTTTGGACTTTCTGCGGCGTTCTACAAGAGCCTTGCCATGGATTTTGACTTGGACCACATTGAAATTTCTTCGGTGGCGAACCTTTTGATGGATTTCAGAACCCTCGGTTATATCGCTACTTACAGCATCGCATTCCTGTATTCCCAGGTATCGTTCTCCCGTGGCCGAGCCCTGTTCATTATCCCGTTCAGTGCGGCGGTTGGCGCTGCGGTGCCGACTCTTGCCGGAGCCTTGGTGTTTTCCGAGGCGTTCCCTGTGGGCAAGGCCATATCGGTGGCGCTGGTGTTGATTGGTGCCTGCCTCTTTATTGTGCGCCGTCCCAGAAGAAAGCATAAGAAGCCGGTTTAAGAATATCTTACTATTCGCCGATTGCCGGCCTTTTAGTATATATTCAATACATGGTGTTTTGGCGTTTTGCGATTTCTTGTCTTTTGATGCTGCTGGCATTGGCTTTTTCTGCATGCTCCGATTCCAATAGCCATTCTACGAAGATAGAAGAGATTTCTGAAGATAATTTGGCGCCCATAGATAGCTCTTTGGAGGGCTCTTCTGATGCAACGAAACTTCCTTTTGTGGGTGGCTCGGTCATGTTTACCGAGGTCGATCCGATCAATATCGTTTACGAAGACCACGAGGGTGGCGATGCGGGCTGGGTGGAGCTTTTCAATACCTCGGCCGATACGGTAGATTTGTCGGGAATGTATTTGACGGATTCAAAGACGGAACCGTTCAAGTGGAAATTCGGAAGCGTGAAACTTGCACCGAATGCGTTCCTGCTGGTGTTCATGTCGGGCAAGAATTACCCTGATTACGTGTTGCCGCACGATTCTCTTGACATGATTGGACCTGGTTGCTGGACATGGACCGATTCCCAAAGTGATCCGCCAGGTTATAGCTATGCTGACCCCTTGGAGGGGCAAAAGAAAAATTGTTTTAAGGAAAATAACGAAAAACGTTTTGGCGCCGTGATGCGTTTGGCTGAAAATGAAGATCTGGGCTGGTCTTCAATTGCCGTTTTTGTGGGAACCGGAAGTAGCGACCCGAGTGATGTGCTTGATATTTCAGCGGCGAATGAAATCTTGATGCGGGCATACATTACCAAGGATCGCAAGGTGTCTTTCAGACTCACGCAGCCGGATATGGATGACTGGAAAGGCTACGAAATCGTCTTCACGGGGACAGGGGATTCCTCCACGGTGTATCGTACGGCGATTCCAACTGGAAAAACGTTCCCGGATCTTAAGAATATTTATGGTACGCGCATGAGCCCCGAGGCAAATGAATCCCAAGAAGTCTCGGTGAAGGTATTCAGCTACATTGCCCGTAACCGAGGCCATGAACCCCATGCAGGTTTCAAGATTCCGCAGTCGGGCGGGCGCCTGTATCTGGTGAATGCAGACACGGCGATTGTGGATTCCGTCGCGTACCCCGAAATCCCTGTCGGAAAGACCTGGAATTTCGGGACCCTTGCCGATGGCACGACGGGCTTTGGCTTTGGAGATGCTTCTCCTTATGGTTCACCGGTACAGACGGTGGTGAAGTCGCGTTCGCCGGCGGTAGATACTTTGGCTGAAATTCCTCCATCCGGTTTTTATGCGGCTCCTTTTGTGATTGCTTTTTCTGAAGATGCGAATGTGCGTTGCGAAAAAGGAGGCTTGGTGCCTACGGCGGAGTCTGCGACCGCAACAGCGTTGACGATTAAATCGACAACGACGATTCGTTGCGCCGCTTTCGATGCGGGAATGCTCCCGGGCGAAGAACTGGTGCGTACATACGTTTTTGAATCGGCACCGACTGTTCCGGCGGTGTTCTTGACTGCGGATCCGAATTCGCTTTTTCATCCAGATTCCGGCATCTATATGGAAGGTGATTTTGCACAGAGCAAGGAACCTCATTACGGCGCGAATTACTGGCTCGATAAAGAAATTCCGGTAAAGGTAGAACTGATGGAGCTGGGGATGAATGCGCCTGCGTTTGCGAAAAGTGCGGGTCTCAAGATTTTTGGCAATTACAGCCGCCAGAACGCGAAGAAATCGGTGGCGATTACTTTCCGCGAAAAGTATGGCGACAAACGATTGAATTACAGTCTATTCCCTGAATTCCCGGAACTGAACAAGTTCAAGGTCTTTATTTTGCGCAATAACGGAAGCAATTTCGGAAACGACTACATTCGTGATCGCCTTGCAAGTTCCATTAGCGAAGGCTTGGGGGTAGATTACCAGCGTGGGCGATTTGCGGTGGTGTATTATAACGGCGAATATTATGGCATCCATAGCATTCGTGAACGCTCGACCGAATATTATTTTGAAACGCATTATGGGCTAAATCCCGATGACATTGACTTGCTCAAGGCGGATAATTCTGTGTCGGCGGGGACTGCCGTTGATTACGTGGCGCTGATGGATTGGTTGGAATCGAACCACTTGGATATTGGAGAAAATTATGCCTATGTTGAATCGCAGATTGATATTGACAATTTTATCAATTACATGCAGACTGAAATCTATGCGAATAACCGCGACTGGCCGGGCAATAACCTGAAAAAGTGGCGCTCTTCCAATCCGAAAACGAAGTGGAAATGGTTCCTGTACGATATGGATTTTGGAATGGGGAATGGCTACAGTGCATACAAGAACAATATCTTTGAATTCGCTGCGGCAGAAGATGGTGAATCCTGGCCGAATGGCCCTGAATACACGTTGCTTTTTAGGCGTTTGCTCGAAAATTCGGGATTCCGCACGGCTTTTGTGAACCGTATGGCGGTACTGTTGCAAATGAATTTTTCGAGTGCGCGCGTGCTTGCCCGCATTGAACGCATGATGTCTGAAATCAATTCGGAAATTCCGCGGGATCAAAAGCGGTGGAAGTTGAGTTCTTCGAAGATGAATCGGCAGCTTGAGGAAATTAAGGTTTTTGCGCAGGAACGCCCGGGAGTTGTATACGATGAACTGCGAGAGTATTTTGAGCTGGGGAGCCCGATTGCGTTGTCACTTTCGGTAAGCGGACCGGGTGTAATAAATGTTCACGGACTGAAAATAGATTCGTACCCGCTGACGGTGAATTTCTTTGAAGGCACCCCGGTGCAGATTTCGGCAGAACCGACTGCCGGTGGCATTTGGGCGGGCTGGAGCGACGGCGTGATGGAACAGACGCGTTATGTGTCCCCGGGGGAAGTGGAAACCCTGACCGCAGTTTTTAAGTGAGTTTCTTTAATTCAAATTTACGTTAAGTTTTGCGGTCTGTGTGAGCAACAAACACCTCGTATTAACGAGGTGTGGTTGCGAGAGCAAAGCCTAATCACAATTTTAATTTACATTGAGGCTTTGCGGTCTGTATAGCGAACATCCCGTGAACGGAAAGTAGTGACATATATCTTACGAAAGTGCACTTCTGGGTTTTCTTTAGTTATAATCTAGGTCAGAAATTCGGTATTTTTCTAAATTTGGGCACACTATGAGTTACAATACCAAGATTCTTTGCATTGGCGCGGGCTATGTCGGTGGCCCCACTATGACCGTTATTGCCGATAAGTGCCCCGATGTGAAAGTGACCGTGGTCGATATCAACCAGGCCCGTATTGACGCTTGGAACAGCGACAATCTCCCGATTTTTGAACCCGGCCTCGACGACGTGGTAAAGCGTGCCCGTGGCCGTAACCTCTTCTTCAGCACTGATATTCCGGCAGCCATTAAAGAAGCGGACATTATCTTTGTTTCTGTGAATACCCCGACCAAGACGTTTGGCCACGGTGCCGGCAAGGCTTCTGACCTGCAGTACTGGGAAAAGACGGCCCGCAACATCTTGGAAATTGCCGACGAAGGCAAGATTATCGTGGAAAAGTCCACGCTTCCGGTGCGTACCGCCGCCGCCATGGAACGAATCTTGAACTCTAACGACAAGGGCCTGCACTTCGAGGTGCTTTCCAACCCGGAATTCCTGGCCGAAGGTACCGCCATTAACGACCTTTTTGAACCGGACCGAGTGCTCATTGGTAGCCACCAGACGGAATCAGGCCTTGCAGCCTGTCAGAAGCTGGTGGACGTGTATGCCCACTGGGTGCCCCGCGACCGCATTTTGACGACGAATCTTTGGAGTTCCGAACTCACCAAGCTTACTGCGAATGCCTTCTTGGCTCAGCGAATCAGCTCTATTAACTCGATTAGCGCCCTTTGTGAAAAGACTGGCGCCGATGTAGACGAAGTTGCCTACGTCATGGGCAAGGACCGTCGTATCGGTCCCAAGTTCCTCAAGGCCTCTATCGGCTTTGGCGGCTCTTGCTTCAAGAAAGATATTTTGAACCTCGTGTACCTGTGTGGCTACTATGGACTGCCTGAAGTGGCCGCTTACTGGGAATCGGTGGTGAAAATCAATGAATGGCAGACTCACCGTGTGGTGGATCGCATGCTCGAAACCATGTTCAACACAATTGCAAGCAAGAAGATTGCCGTGTTCGGTTTCGCCTTCAAGGCAAATACCGGCGACACTCGCGAAAGCCCTGCAAATCTTGTTGTGCGTGACTTGCTCGCCGAACATGCACTGCCGGTCGTTACCGATCCGAAGGCTATTCCTGATGCCAAGCGCGATTTGAAGGACGTGCTTGACCAGGTTCAGTTCGAGGAGGATCCGTACAAGGCTGCCGAAGGCGCTCATGCCGTGGTGGTTTGTACCGAATGGAAGTGCTTTGCAGAATTGGATTGGAACCGCATTTACAAGGGCATGGCCAAGCCTGCCTTCGTATTCGACGGCCGCAATATCCTGGATGCAGACGCTCTGAAGAAGATCGGTTTCGAAGTGTCAAGCATTGGTAAGGGGAAAGCGGAGTAGCCGTTTATGGTAGTTATCGGTTATTTTGTGTGGGAAAATCTATGAGTTCTAATAAATCAAAACGTCCGCCTCGCCTTTGTTTTGTTGCTTCGTCAGGAGGACATTGGGAGCAGATTGCTCGGTTTAAGCCGCTGATTGATAAGTATCAGGGGTTCTTTGTGACGGAAAAAACTCCGTTTAAAGCTCCTTTGGCGAAATATTTGATGTTTCAAACTGATTTAAGGGATTTCTTTATGCCATTTAGAATGGCAATAAATGTAATCAAGGCTCTTTACGTTTGGTTTAAAGAAAAACCTGATTTTGTAATTACTACAGGAACGATGATTGCGTATCCGTTCTATTTGTTGTCGATTATTTTTAAAAAGAAATTTATTTTTATAGAAACTTATGGTCGTGCTGATATGCCTACTGTTGCTGGCCGTATGATGGAAAAACACAGCGATTTATTTGTTGTACAGTGGGAAAAACAGAAGAAGTATTTTAAAAAGGCCATATATGGGGGGTGTCTCTATTGATTTTCGTTACCGTCGGATCAAGGTTTTACCCTTTTGATCGATTGTTTAGGAAATTGGATGAATTGTGTGAAGCGGGTGTTTTGAAAGAACCCGTTTTTGCCCAAATTGGTTTGTCGAATTACAAACCGATGCATTATGAATTTGTGAATTACCTTTCCCCAGAAGAATTTGATCAGAAAATTGCGGAAGCTAACATTGTTGTTTGTCATGGAGCCTCAGGATCTATAGTTAAAGCTTTGAAGGCCCAAAAAAAGGTAATTGGTGTTTCTAGACTGCGCAAGTATAAGGAACATATTAATGATCACCAGGTGCAGTGTAATGAGGCTTTTGCGGGTTGCCATTATATAATCATGGCTCATCCGGAGTTGGATGATTTAGGCGATTGCTTTAATCGAATTTATTCCGGTCAAGCAAAGCTTGTTCCGTGGGTCAATAAGGATCCTATGTCGATTGTTAATCTGGTAGATAACTTTATACAAGAAAACTGGTACAAGTAGAAAGGTTTCGAATGGGCTTTGTCGAGTTAGAGAACTTCGGAAAGCAGATGCTGGAAAGTTTCCCCATAGTGAAGCGCTCTGCCAAGAGGGTTTATCAGGTTCTAAGTTATATTGTTTCCAAGGAAAAATTCAAGGTCGAAGGGGAACTTGCTCGACTGACACCCGATGACGGCTACGAGTACTATTACGGCTACTATGACAAGTCCCCGTGGGATGCCGACAACCGCTTCCTCATTGCCCTCAAGGTAAGGCAGGCCTACAAGAGCGTTGCCCCGAAGGAAGAGGGGGCGCTAGTCCTTATCGATACGCAGGATGGGAACAAGACGATAGAAATTGCGAAGACACACTCCTGGAACGTGCAGCAGGGCTGCATGGCGCAGTGGATGGGACCTGATTTTGCAAGCCGCATCATCTACAATGATTTTCGCGACGGGCGCTACTGCTCTGTTATTTACGACGTGAAGAACCGCAGGGAAGAACGTACTCTCCCGATGCCCGTCTACGACATTTCCCGCGATGGCAAAGTCGCGCTGAGCCTTGACTTTTCGCGCCTGCACCGCATGCGCCCGGGATACGGCTATTCCAATCTGCCCGATGCCTTTGCGAAGGTCAATTGCCCGGATGAAACGTGCATCTGGAAAATCGATGTGGAATCCGGTGCGGTGACGGACCTGCTGAAGTATACGGACTTTGCCGCCTTTGAACCCGACCCCTCGATGGAAGGGGCGAGCCACAAGGTGAACCACCTGATGATAAGCCCGAACGGCAAACGCTTTATGGTGCTGCACCGCTGGTTCCAGAAGGGGCACAAGCACACGCGTTTGGTGACCGTCAATATGGACTGTACGGAAATGTACAACCTGAGCGACGACGTGTTTGTGTCGCACTGCTACTGGAAAAACGACGGCGAGATTCTTTCGTTCCTGAGGAAGAAGGAGACGGGCAATCACTATTACCTGATGAAGGACAAGACCCGCGAATACCGCATGTTTTGGCCGAATCTGAATACGGATGGTCATTGCAGTTATTCTCCGGACTGTAGTCTCATCATTACGGATACGTACCCGAACCGCAAGAGGATTGCCTCTGTGTATGTGTGCAAGGAAGAAGGCGGCGAACATGGAACGAGCCAGCGCGTTGCCCGCGTGTTCTCTCCGTTCCGCTACGACAACGATTGCCGTTGCGACCTGCACCCGAGATGGAACCGTACGGGTGACCGCGTCTGCATTGACTCCGTACACGAGGGACGCCGCGGAATTTACGAGATTAAACTATAGGGGATACCCAAGATGACTCAAAAAGTACCGAAAATCATTCACTATTGCTGGCTTTCCGGATCTGCGTATCCCCCCTTGGTGCAGGAATGTATCGATAGTTGGAAAAAGTTCTGCCCGGATTACGAACTTATGCTGTGGGACATGAAAAAGTTCGACATTCATTCCGTGAAGTGGGTGGAACAGGCTGTACAGCAGAGAAAATGGGCGTTCGCGGCAGATTACATCCGCCTGTATGCCCTCTATAATTATGGCGGAATCTATTTGGATTCTGATTACGAACTCTTGAAGCCGCTGGACCCGTACCTGGAACATGATGGGTTTGTGTCTTCGGAAAGTAAGCATTCCATTTGCATGGCGATGATTGCGGTTAAGCCCAAGGCCGCCTGGATAAAGGAAATGCTGGATGAGTACGAAAATGTGGACTTTATTGATTCTACGGGAAAGATGGATATCGTACCCAATTCAAAGAAGGCGCAGGCCTACCTGGAAAGGAAGTACAATTATTCCTGGTCCAGCGAGAAGCAGGTGCTGGGCGGTGAAATTGTCGTTTACCCCGAGGAAGTCTTTAGCCCGCTCAATTGCTTTACGGGTGTCTTGAATGTGACTGAGAATACGGTGGGGATACACCACTACGACAATATGTGGAAGAGCAAGAAGGACAAGCTCAAGAAAAAACTGATGCAGATCGGTACACGTATTATCGGGGAAGATAATCGCCATCGTCTGGTGGTACTCAAGAATAAGTTGAAGGGGCTCATTTAAGAGTCGACGGCATGGGGCGATTAGTTGTGGAACCGATAGATTTTGTTGTCCTTTGGGTTGATGGTGGCGACAAGAAGTGGCAGGAGGAAAAGGCCAAGTACCAGTACCTTGCTACAGGGAAAAAAGTCGACATCAGTGCCAATCGCTATCGGGATTGGGGCGTTATGCCCTACTGGTTCCGTTCTATCGAAAAGTGTGCTCCCTGGGTTCGTAAGGTTCATTTTGTAACGTGCGGACAGAAGCCTGAGTGGCTGAATACGGAATGCTCCAAGTTGAACTGTGTCAATCACTCGGATTATATTCCCGCTGAGAAGTTGCCGGTTTTTAATGCGAACCCGATTGAAATTGGCTTGCATAGGATTAAAGGAATTTCGGAAAAGTTTGTTTTCTTTAATGACGATATGTTCCTGCTTAAACCGGTAAAGCCATCTTTCTTTTATAAGGATGGTTTGCCGGTGCAATATGCTGCCCTGCATCCAATCGTACCTCAAGGGGTTCTTGCGAATTCGATCATGACCCATCTTATTGCCAATTCTGTTACCATAATCAACAGGCATTTTGATAGCAGACTCCAGATTCGCAAAAATTGGAAAAAGTGGTTTATGCCGAACAGGGTCGGGCTTAAAACGGCTCTGATGAATTTCCTTTATTCCAGGCACTCTGCGTTTATTGGTTTCGGCAATGCGCATCTCCCTGTACCCATGCTAAAGAAGACTTATGAAGAAGTGTGGAGTAAGGAAAAGGAAATTATGGAACAGACGCTGGGGAGCCGGTTTAGGACTATTACTGACGTGTCGCAATACTTGTTCCGGTATTGGGATCTGGCGGACGGGAACTTTTATCCGACATCTCTGAAAAAGTTGGGGAAAAAATATGACCTGGGGGTGTGTAGCTCCGCTTTTGAAGCCATCAGGAATCAATCGTGCAATATGGTTTGCCTGCAAGATACTGAGGAATGTGACGTGGAAGACGTGTTTAATCAGGTGAAGAAAAACTTGATTGATGCCTTTGAGACTGTGTTCCCCGAAAAGTCGTCGTTCGAAAAATGATTCGTTTCGTTTCGGTTCTTTCTCTGCTTGCTATTGCGTTGGTGCATTCCGCTTTTGCGGAAGGCCTGTCCATTGCCTCGTGGAATATCAAGACTATCGAGGTGAAGCGCGTCTATCAGGTGGAAGAATGGAACGAGCGCGTCCCCTATACGGTAGAGTTCATCGAGATGATGGACAACGATGTAATCGGGATGCAGGAGGCGACCCTTATCCAGATAGACTCTATGCTCAACAGGATGCCGCAGTACCACTATGTGGGTAAGGCATCGCGTGACGGCAAGAAGAGCGGTAACTACAACCCCATTTTCTACAAGCACGAAAAGCTGGACTTGGTGGATTCACGCACGTTCTGGCTTTCCGAAACGCCGAACAAACCCAGCATGGGCTGGGATACCGACAGCAAGCGCGTTTGCACGTGGGCTTTGTTTCGAGAAAAAGACTCTGGGATTACTTTTGCTGTGTACAATACCCATCTGGACCATATTGGTAGGAACGCTCGGATAAACGGGGCTAAACTTATTCTAGATTCCCTTGCTTATCACAGCAAAGTCCCCGTTTTTTTGATGGGTGACTTTAATTCGGAAATGGATAGTGAAGTGTACAACTTAGTGAATAATAGTGGCTTTGTGAAGGATTCGTACGGTGCTGCCCATAAGAAGTTTTCCTCTGGAGGTACATTCAATGCTTTTGATACGGACAAGGAACCTCGTAAAATTATAGATTTCGTATTTGTAAACGAAATGGTCGAAGTGATGCGGTATGGCGTCTTGAACAATTTCTATTGGAAATCGGGCAAACCTCGCTACTATTCGGATCATTTCCCGGTACGTCTTTTTGTAAAATTGAAAAAGTAATTTGTTGATTTAAATAATGTCCGCAATAGTACTCTTAACTTATTTTGGCTTTTTGGCGACAATCTTTGTGGGTAATACTGCCAAGGGGTTTATTGCGTTACTTTTGGGGACGATACTTTTTCCTTGTTGTGCGCTGTTTAATGACAGTCCGTCACTGTCGGGACAGATTGTTTTGCTGTACGCCTTTATTGGCAAGCAAGTTTTGATGAATACGCAAGACTTCAAACGGGCTATTTTTGATGGTCCCATGAAATATTTCCTGATATTTATTGCAGCGAGCTATGTTGTGACAACGGTGTTCAATTTTAGCGGAATGAATGCCTACTATGCAATAAGGGATATGGTTGATCTTTATTGCTACTTTATTGCAGCCGTTATCGCTTCTGAAAAATTAACATTGGACGAAGTCTCGAAGTCTATTTATTGGTTTATTTTCCTGATGTGCATATATGGTCTTTATGAGGCAGCTACAAATACCAATATCCTGTATAAAGTCATAAATCTGGCTTTCCCTGCGCACGATGGCTGGTATAACCTGAATGGCAGTATTAACGCTAGTGAAGGGTGGCGCATAAGGACGATTATAACGACAAAGCATCCGACTACGCTAGGTAATCTATTGATGATTCTGTTCATTTTTTACTGGAATACTTATCAGAGTAAGTCGATGTATTACTTGAAAAATATCTGTATTCTTGTCCTGTTGGGAATGAATGTTGTTTTATGTGGGTCTAGAACGTCGCTTGCCTGCGTTTCCGTTGCCTTGCTTTATTCCTATATGAAGACTAAGGGAATCTTGATGAAGATTCTTTTTGTTGGCATACTTGTCTTTAGTGCATCGTACATGGTGAATTATACGGTGGAGCATCTTATGGACACGAAAGATGGTTCTTCGATAATGCTACGCATGACTCAGTTGGCCTTTTCTTTCCAGAAGATTCAGGAATCGCCTATTTGGGGGAATGGAAGTAATTACACTGCGCATCAAATTAAGGATGAAGGCGTGCGGTTCAATGAGGATGATGAATTCATCGGGGGCTTGGAGTCAGTGATTTTTATCTACCTCATTGATAGAGGACTTCTGGGGGTGCTGACTTTCTACCTCTTTTGGTTAGTAGCTTTCCTGTATCTGCGAAAGAACAACGCTTTATTTGAAAACCGAAAGATGACTTTGGAAATCATGCCGATGGCCATAATACTTTTTTTGACGATGTCTGGATTGATTGGTAACAATACTGCATTCTGTTTCTTGTTTACGGGATTGTATGTTGGATGTGTTGAAAGAATGCGTTTGGGGCATGAAGAACAAAAAGAACATGATACTGCGACAGAGGTTGTTCCCGTTGCAGAATCAGAGATGCAGCAGGAATAGTAAAAAAGCGCCAGACGGCGCTTTTTTATTGTTTGTATTTTACGGAGTAGTATATTCGGAGCAGTAGGTAGGTGACGGGGTTGGAATGGAGTGCCGTGAGAATTTTATATTTGCGGCTTTTGTGGGGGATGAGCTTGTATTCTTTGTAAGCCTTCTTGCGGTCATGGGCCTTGGTGGAATATAGCCTAGCTCGGTCATGGTGATCTTCGTATGGAGGGAGTTTCTTGCCCAGGTAATGCATCGAGAAGAAGTTTGCGCATTCATAGCCGGCTCTGTAAAAATTCACCTGTTTTTCGATGTTGCTAGAATGGGCTGCTGAGTTGCTGAGAACTCGGTAAACTCCGAATATTTCCGGGAAGAATTTCACCTTCGAATTGTATGTAAACCATAGCCACATGGGGAGGTCGCCCATAGGCCAGCTTTGCTGTGCTATAGTTTCGTCACTTTTGAACTGTAGATATAAATCCCGCCTATAGCACGTGGATAGTGTTGGGATGTTATTTCGTGTCTTCAGATAGTTCTCGAAGGAGACGAAGTCGGTGCCTCGATTGGTAAAGAAAGCCTTCTTTGCCTGATTGTATTGCCTTACGATCCCGTAGCACATGCCGTAGTCAGGGTGACTTTCAAGAAAGGTGACTTGTTTTTGCAATTTTAGTGGATCGGTCCAGTAGTCGTCTCCCTCGCACATGGCTATGTACTTGCGCTTGAGATGGGAATTTATAATCCGAGTGAACGAACCGTCTTGTTTTGAATATTGGTTTGTCGTCTCGTATATGGGTTTGATTATTTTGGGGTATTTTGCTTCGTATTCACGAATAATATTTGCTGTATTGTCTGTGGATGCGTCTTCATGGACTATAACTTCAAATGGAAAGGTTGTTTCCTGCGCTAAAAAACCGTTTAAACATTCTGCTATGTATTTTTCATGATTGAATGCGGTGCATCGGATTGCAACAAGTGGTTCCGCTGTAGCAGACCATTTGGAAGTAATTTCTTCTTGGGTTCGGAGTATCATGCGAGATGGTTCCATTGGGGGAATACTTGCCTATAACAAGTGCAAATTTAGATTTATTCTCTAATGTTGAAAAAATGGTTGTATGTGCGATAATGTTATTTTTCCCTTTAAAAAGGTGTGTGAGTCAGTTTTTATTTCTAAATTTGGTAAACGTATTTTCTCATAAGGGTTTAGTATGGCAAAGACTGTTTATCTAGGAATGATCGGGGACATCATGCATCCGGGGCTCATCAATATCATCAACGAGGGCGCCAAGTATGGCGACGTGATGATCGGGCTCTTTACGGACAAGGCAATCGCG
>JAEEGJ010004593.1_pt1 | contig 46144 bp, 25 predicted proteins | sample 8958761 | NCBI WGS metagenome assembly JAEEGJ01 (sample SAMN16246546, study PRJNA631951) | gut metagenome | biome: gut microbiome; feature: rumen; material: RS-attached | host: Bos | place: Iran: Karaj | collected 2018-10
GTTCTGATGTCAACACCATCGGCATGATCTACAAACCAAGCCAATACCAAGACACCTGGGCTTTCACAGAACCGGCTACCCGGATGTTCAAGAATATGATGGAAAACGAGGATCTGCGCCAGATGTTTATCGACAAGAGTTGCGTCTATATGGGCGACTTCATGAATGCTGAAGGAACTGGTGCCACTATGGATGCCATCCTGGATGAAGCATTGGAAGAGTTTGTGGCTCACCGCAACAAATATAACAGCGGCGGTGGCTGGGGAGGCTGGCAGACCGACAACCGTGCTGACATCCTTAACAAGTTCGAGAATGCAAAGAGATGGCTTTCGGGATATACGGAAACCTCTCATAATTGGTGGACTGGAAAAGATGAAACAAGAGTTGTTCCTTCACGAAATGATTACTTTTTAGACCATATGAGTAGCCAGTGGAAACTCGGTACTGCCATTCCTGTAACTGTCAACAAGGACGTCACCGATCTGCCTGATTCTGTGGTTGTTAACGATATTGCTCTCTCTGAGGGCATCTTCGACGGAAAACTCTTCCCCAACCGTCAATACGTTATTACAGGTAAGGCTCCTGAAGGCAAGGCCATCAAAGGCTGGAAGGTTACCAAAGACGGCAAGTCGGATACTGTTAACAATAGCGAACTCGCATTGACACTGGAAGCTGGCATCAAATCAGTGTCCATCGAAGCTATTCTCGGCGATGAGACAGGCATCAGCACAGCATCTGTTCAGCCTCTGTGGCAGTGGAAACGCACTATTGGTGGCGTCAACGTTTCGAATGTACCTGCTGGAGAGAAGGTTAGCCTCTACGATCTCCGTGGTGTTCTGCTGAGCGAGTCAGTTTCCGACGGTAGCGACATCTTCCTATCTGCTGCTTCTGGTAAGCTCTACATTCTCAAGGTTGGTAGCGAAAGTGTTAAGATTCAATAAGTCAAAGATCGCTTTAGATAAGAGGAGGCTCCGGCCTCCTTTTTTTGTTGTTTAGTTTTTTCGTCGGTCGCTGGTTCTGCATCATTTTTGGCTCTGCCTAGGAAAAACGTCCTCGTGCACTAGGAAATTTTTGTTGCCCAGTTAGGCCGCAAATTCCGCCTCTTTTCTCCGACAATGCAAAGGTACGAAATAATTACTCTGAGACCTCATTTCTGATTCAAAATCTCCTGTTAATTTTTGTAAACGGAATCAGCTGTTGGGTGCGTTCCATACAAAGCGTCTTTTTTGTCTTTTTGTCTTTTTTGAATTTTTGTAATTTGCACAAAAAAACGCTCATGCACACCAAACTACGCGTACCTTATATATAATATGTAATATAATTAATATATATTAACATAATTATTTCTTTCTCCCCACATGTGCATTTCCGCAAAAACTAAAAAAGACGAAAAAGACGCAGACAAAAAAGACGCTTGAAGGAAAGACAAGTACCACACAAAGATGATAAAGACGCCCCAAAAAGACGTTTGAGCGCAATAAAAATGGGGGATGCATCAGAGTGACGCACCCCCCCGGTAATGGTTGATAATAACTTAGTTTCGAATATATTACTTCTGGATCATCTTCTGACCATTCTTGATGACGAGGCCCTTATAGCTGCCGTCAACACGCTGACCAGAGAGGTTGTAGATCAGACCGTTGCCAGACTTTTCAGTCTTCACAGTCTTGATACCTGCCAACGTTGCTTCAGTTCCCAGGGTAATGTTGTATACATAGTACCAACCGCTATTAGAAATGGCGAGCTTGGTCTCAACAGTCTTACCCTCAGCGAAAGGAATACCAGAATCAGGATTGTTCCAAACCTTAATGTCGATGTTGTTGCCACTGATGCTTGAATCGTCGAAGAAGATCTGAACACCCATGTCATCATCAATGTACAAACCGTCGCCATTAACGAAGCCACCATCAGTCCATCTCAGCAGACCGCTGAATGAAGGTGTAGGATCATCCTCAGGATCATCTGGCTCAATGATAGTATACAGTTTGATACCATCCTTATCACTATCCAGGAAGCTGAAATCCTCAACCTCGAACGTATTCAGCATCGGAGTAGCATCGATAGTGGTAGCTTTTTCCTCTTCACCCTCGTTGATAGGCAACAGGAGGTCCTGAGGTGTACCAAGGGTACGGTCACCGATGGTCACGTATTTCTCTGTGAATGAGCACTCTTCGAAAATGAAATAGAAGTTATTGGGCTTGCACTCTGCCTCTTCGTCCTGCAGAGAAACGCAGTCGAAGGTGATGGTCTGACAACCGTTAGCACCAGAAGGAACAGTCTTATTCTGTGCTTCACCTAACTCAAACGTTGTCCACTCTGTACCGATGGGGAAGTCACTCTCACTTCCGAATGTGTTATAAGAAACGTACTGGCCAGGGCCTGTATGTGCCTGAGTACCAAGAGCAGTAGGTCTGTCAGCCTTTACCTTAAACTTGAACCTATACTTTTCACCCTTTACCATCTTATGCAGTGTAGAAACAAAGAACTGATTCTGCCATCTTGCAGGAGCACTGGTACCGATTTCTACACCATCATTCCAATAGTAGACGTTCTTCATCTTCACATTGCCATCATCGTCAAACTGCTGGTTGCCGTCTTCATCGAGATCCTCGACCTCCTTAGCATAATAGCTCTTTACAGGCACTTGCACAGCATACACACCTGGCTCACCTGGAACCTCAACAATGGGTGCCTTCTGCTGCTGCTCACCTTCAGGCTTATTCAAATCCTGAACGGTAAAGTTAGAGCACTCCCAAGGATCGCCACTTGAATTTACACCAGTAATATGGTCATCAGAATAAATACCCTTTCTCATGAAGTTGATCCATGCGCCAGCCTCACCACCTTCTTCTTCTTTGGGGTCTCTGATCTGAAGCTTGATGTCGTCGAGATAAAGCACATTGGCATCTTCATCGGTACAAAGGTTGAAGGCAATGCTCTGGAATCCGGCATTAGCCTCGTCCTCTGACACTGTGAATTCTGTCAACTTCAGAGTCTGCCATTCTGTGGTGTACTTAGGATTTCCGAAAGAATTGGCATCAATGTATGTGCCAGGCAGGCTATGATTCTGAGTCTCGAAAGAACCTTCTCTGTCTGCCTTAACTTTCAGGATCAGACGAATTTCCTTGCCTGCAGGAATAGGAGCTTTAGCATAAATAAAGAACTGGCAGTCCCAAGAACCATAAGTTCCGTCATTACCGGTGTAGTCCTTCGTCAGGTTACCAGCAGCTTCACCTTCAGCCCTACTACGAATCACAACTTTCAAGCAATGATTGGTGGGATCAGCAGGATCAGCAACTACGTTTGCTGTACCATCATAACGCTTTGTCTGATCACCAGGCCACTCATGTACCCAGAATGAGTTCCATGCATCTGCAGGAATAGCGGAATAATCGAATCCGCCGTCTTGCCAAGCCTCATAGGCAGGCATGTCACTCTCCATGTCACCACCTTCGATGACGCTCGTCCAGTTTTTTTGTCCATAGGCAGTCCCTGCCATCAGAGCACCAACTAATAGAGTAAATAGTTTCTTCATACGATAAAAAATTAGTTAATAAAAAAATTAATAATGTTATAAATTTACGTTCGAATTTGGTTCAAAACCTTTTGTTTTTGTTTATTCAGGTGCAAAATTAGTGTATTTCAAAGAAATAGACGTTGTAATTTGTAACACGAATGTTAGAAAATGTAACCTATGATTAAATTGATAGGTTTCATAAAGATGTACAAAATGGGAGGCAGACCGATGGCCTACCCCCCGAAATGGTTGATAATAACTTAGTTTTACGAGTGTTTTTTATTTCTGAATGGCCTTCTTGCCGTTCTTGATGACAAGGCCCTTATAACTGCTGTCGACACGCTGACCAGCAAGGTTGTAAATCTGGCCATTACCAGTCTCTTCGGTCTTAACCGCAGAGATGCCAAGAGTTTCCTTACTCATCAGGACGACGTGATAAATATAGTACCAGCCACCCTTTGAGATACAGATCTGCGTCTTAACAGTGTTGCCATCAGCAAAGGAGATGCCTGCCTCAGGATTGTTCCAGACATGGAAGTTGATCTTGCCATCAGCGAAGCTGTCTTCATTGAAGCCGATTTCAATACCATTGATATCCTCACCAATAAAATAGCCCTGGGCATTGACAAATCCACCATCTGTCCAAGAGTCAACGGTCTTGAAAATCTCGTCAGGCTCGTCACCTTCCTCTTCAGGAACCGTCAGACCGATCATTTTCATCACATTTCCTTGTTCGTTCATGAAGTTGAAGTCCTCCACCTTAAACGTATTCAGCATGTCTGACACATCTACGGTTGTTTCCAACGGATCATCACCACCATCATTGACAGGCAGGGCGATTTCAGTCTCACCCAATGTACGCTCACCGATTTCTACGTTGGAATCCGTAAACGACAGTTCCTCGAAGCGGAAATAATACTTATTAGCCTCCTGTAACTGATAGCAGTCGAAGCAAATCGAGTAAGAGTTTCTGGCACCACTCGAAATGGTCTTATCTTCATTCACACCGAGCTCATATTTCTTCCATTCAGTTGTAACGGGGAAATCACTCGGTCCACCAAATGAACCGTAGTTCTTATACTGACCCGGGCCATAATGAGCCTGTGTATTCAACGAAGCTTCCTTGTCTGCACGTACCCAGAACACCAGTCTATACTTCTCCCCCTCCTTAAATTTATGAGGTGTGGTGACAAAGAGCTGGTAATCGTATTTATTTGGTGCACTATTACCCGTACCACCTACCAACGAACCATCAGCCCATTTATAGACGTTCTTCATCAGGATGCCACCATTGATGGTGTCAGGCTGCTCGTTTCCAAGACTATCAAGATCAGGAACCTGCTCTGTGATGAAATCAGGCGTTGAGAACACAATCGTCTTCTTGCCATCTACATCCTCGACAGGTGCCGATGCCATACCAGAAGGCTGTTTGAGAGTGAAGGTCGTACAAGCATAGGGATTGCCACTCTTATCCGTTCCCCAGCAAGAGTCGTTGGTCTCCGTACCGAATTTCAGGAAGTTAATAAAGAAGTTGTCATTGGCTCCCTGATTCTCAATGACAGGTTCCTCATCGCTCATCACCATAGAGATATCGTCGAAATAGAGGTCGTTACCCTCGGTGAACGACGTAGACGACAGGTTGAAGCAAACAGAACGGAACTCATAGGGTGTACCACTCTTCGTTGTATGACTGGAAGTGACCTGAATGGCCTTCTCGATCTTCGTCCACTTATTGGCTTCGTACTCTATTCTACCACAGAAATCATTGCCAATGTGCTTTCCAGGCTCCTGATGCGTCTGCGACTGTGCACTACCGGCTACAGTACCTCTTACCTTGAATTTCAGATGAATCCACTTGCCTTCAGTCATAGGCACTTTGGAATAGATAAAGAACTGGGTATTCCACTCCACGAAAGAACCGCCCGAATAACGTGCATTTCCAGCTTCATTGGCTTCAGTCTCACTCATCACATGCACCTTGACACAGTGATCACCCTTCTTAAACGGATTGTCGACGATGGGAGCAAAGAATTTCCAACCGCCTGTACCGTCAGAGTGAGTCGCAGCTCCCTGATCGAAATCGGTAGGACCATCCTTACTGGGATCCTGAATCCAGAAACTAGACCAGCCAGCCTCCTGTTCACCCTCCAGATTTCCGTTAATCACGAGTTCCTGTCCGAAAGCACTGCCTCCCATCAGGACACAAACCACAAAAGTAAATAGTTTCTTCATAAGTTGTTTAATTGGATAAATTAGAAATAGTAAAACTATAAATAAATGGTAAAACTTTAAATCTTATTAATTATAAATAATGTATATAATAACATCTGCAGACATTCGAATTCAGTACAATTCTTTTTCTTTTTGTCTTTCCGATTGCAAAATTAGCGCATTTTCACCAAAGAGACTTTTTGAAATGTAACACGCACTTTACGAAAAGTAACCTACGAAGAATTTGATAGAATTTCGTAATTGGTATTATAAAATAATACATATCTTTGCATTCGTTTAAAAATTTAAGCCAAAAACAGTAGAAACTTATAATCAACAAAATAAAAAAACCAAAAAAAGTTTTATGAAACAGAAACAAATCTCAAAGCAACGGCATCAGTTGGCCATCGCGGCCTTAGGTCTGTTGGTAGGGACCTCGGTTCTGCAAGGTTGTAAAGACGACGACGTGCTGACCGGACAGCCATCATGGCTGGGCAACTCTATCTACGAGCGACTTGAGGAAGATGGTCAGTACAAGACGATGCTGCGGTTGATTGATGACCTGGGCCAGCATGAAGTGCTGAGCCACACAGGCTCAAAAACCCTGTTTGCAGCCAACGACTCGGCCTTCCAGGCGTGGTTTGCAAAAAACAACTGGGGAGTAAGCAGCTACGAGCGCCTCTCCTTGTCGCAGAAGAAACTTCTGCTTAACAACTCCATGATCAACAACGCCTATCTGATTGAGTTGTTGTCGAATGGCCGTCCACAAGGTGAGGACAACCATCCCGAGGAAGGTCGCACCATGCGTCGTGAGACTGCGACCAGCATCTACGACTCCGTCATGATCATGAAGCCCAGTCAGATGCCCAACACGGAAGTATGGGCCAAATTCAAGGACAGAGGTAGAAGCATCCCCATCCTGAGAGATGCTACGCCTTCTCCTATGATCCACTTCCTGCCCGCATTCATGAGAAACAACAAGTTTACCAACACCGACCTGGACGTGTTGACCAACCATCAGGCCAACGACGTGACTGAGGCCTGGGTAAACGGCAAGAAGGTCATTGAGCGTGATATTACCTGTAAGAATGGTTATATCCAGAAGGTAAACGGTGTGATCGAGGCATCACCCAATATGGCAGAGATTGTTCACATGCATCCGAAGATGTCGCATTGGGCTGAGTTGATGGACCGTTTCTGTGCACCTTACTATGATGCAGATGCCACCAAGGAGTACAACCGACTCTATAACAATCAGGATTCGGCCTATGTGCTCCGTTACTATAGCGATCTGTCTGCTGGCGGAAGAGAAAATGGACAGACACCTGACGGTCAGTCCGTCAGTGCCAAGTTACCTTTCGACCCGGGATGGAACCAATATGTCAGCAGTTCAGGCGATGCCAATATGAACTACGACGCAGGTGCTATGCTTGTTCCTACAAACGAGGCACTGGATGCCTGGTGGAACGAAGGAGGTAAGGACCTAAAGACGGAATATGGGGTTATCGACAGCATTCCCGAAAAAACTTTGGCTAAACTCATCAAAGTTAACATGATGTCAGTGTTCACAGAAGCCGTTCCTTCGAAATTCCCCTATATCCTTAACGATGCCAAGGTGGAGATGGGTATTAAGATTGCAGATATTGACTCTTGCTTCATGGGTTGTAACGGTGTGGTTTATATGACCAACAAGGTGTTCACCCCCGCAGAGTTCGCTTCTGTAGCTTATCCCGCTCTGGCCCACCCCACTGTGATGAACATCATCTACTGGGCTATCGACCAATTAAACTTCCTGCCCTACCTGCTCTCTATGGACTCCAAATATAGTTTAATCCTGCCGACCAACGACGCTATGTTATGGTATGTGGATCCCTACTATTATGGAACTAACGATCTTCGACTTTTGAAGTTCTACTATGACCCATCAAAGACGACTGAAGCCCAAAAAGTACAAGCTTGGCGTTATCATTGTGTGGTTGATGAGAACGGCGAAATCACAGTTGACGAAAGCAAACGAGAATCGGTGAGCCGTGACGTCATTGATGACTGTCTGAAGCGTCTGATGGACCAGTTGATCATCGTGGGTGACATTGAGGACGGCCATGAGTTCTATAAGTCAAAGGGCGGTACTCCTATCCGTGTATTTAACTCTGGCGGTCGCATTGCCTTCTCTGGTGGCTGGCAGATCGACCACAACAACAAGCCATTACCTGTGAATGCGGAGGATATCTACATAAAGGAGAACGGTAAATCTTATGTTCTCAACGGCCAGATGCCTTTGACAACCGACAAGTCCGTCTATCTGACACTGGATGGACGTGAGGAGTTCTCGAAGTTCCTGGAGTTGATGGATAACGACGGTGCCGATCTATTTGCAACGACCGTGACCAAGAACAATTACACTGCCGGTGGAGGTCCGTCAAGCAAGAACCTGAAGTTGCTCGACAACTATAATTATACGATATACGCGCCCACGAACAATTCTATTCAAGAATTGATTGACAAGGGTCTGTTGCCTACATGGGAAGACTATGAGGAGCAGACCGACTCTATCTGGGGTACTGAAGAAGCAGCCGAGGAAGCTAAGGCTATCATCAAGAACATCATCGTCGGTTTCCTGCGCTATCACGTTCAGGACCACGCCATTTTGGTTAACATGGCACCTGAAAACGGCAAGTACGAGAACACCTTGGAAACAATGAAACGTAATACCGAGACCGGTAAATTCTATCCCCTCACCGTGAATAACGAGGACGGACAGATGTGGGTCATGGATGTGCTTGGCAACAAGCGCAACGTCGTTAAGACCGATGGCCTCTACAACCGCATCTGCCGTGAATACTGGTTCAAGAGCGCTGGTCAGTGCTATATGGCATCAGATGCCGTTGTGCATCAGATTGACGGTGTACTTCTCGCAGAAGAGATGAAACCCTGGAAAGAAATACTTAATAAAAATGTAAGGAGGAAATAAGGTATGAGAATACTCAAATCCATTATAATGACATTAGCGCTGATGGCGACAATGGCCGTCAACGCCCAGACTCCTATCACGTCAGTTCACGGAAGTGTCAGCGATGACATGGGCCCACTGATGGGTGCTACCGTCTGTGAGATTGACGGCAACGGACGTATTATTGAATCGGCTATCACCGACCTGAATGGTAACTTCACCATGAGGGTAAGAAACCCCAAGGACCGCATCCGATTCAGCTATGTGGGTATGAAGACCATTACCCAGCCTATCAACAAGACTACCTTTAAGATCACGATGCAGTCGGCTACCCAGCTGAAGGAAGTGACCATCAAGTCACAAAAGCGTGTTACTGGTAACGGTCTGCCTATCCCACAGCGAGAGGTGGCCAACGCTACACAGACCTTCTCAATGAAGGAAGTGGAAGGTATGTCATTCACCACTATCGACGAAGCTATGCAGGGCCGTATCGCAGGTTTGGATATCATCAGTAACTCTGGTGACCTGGGTTCTGGTTCTACCATGCGTCTGCGTGGTGCTTCATCACTCTCAACACTGACCGACTCTAACCCGCTAATCGTTGTCGACGGTAACGTACGCTCAGTAGACCTCAACAACTTCGACCTGAACTCCGCCAACAACGAGAAGTTCGCCGAGTTGTTGAACATTAACCCTGAGGACATTGCTGACATCCGTGTGCTGAAGGATGCTGCCGCTACGGCCATCTACGGTTCACAGGGTGGTAACGGTGTCATCGAGCTCACCACCAAGCGTGGTGCCCGTGGTAAACCCAGACTGCAGTACTCTCTGAAACTGACTGGTACCTACCAGCCGAAGGGTTATGAGCTGTTGAATGGTGACGACTACACCATGCTGTTGAAGGAGAGTTACTTCAATCCTGAGCAGAGCGACGCTGCTGCTAATATTCCTGAGTTGAACTACGACCCGTCGTTCTCTGAGTACGAACAGTATAATAACAATACTGACTGGCGTGACGCCGTCACCCAGTGGGGTCTCCGCCAGAACCACTACGTCACCGTAAGCGGTGGTGGTGAGAAAGCCCTCTTCCGTATCGGTGCTGGTTACGACCATGAGACAGGTACGATGATCGAGCAGAAACTGCAGCGTTTCTCTACCCGTGTAGCCCTCGACTACAACGTTTCTGAGCGTATCCGCGTCAGCACCAACTTCGCGCTGACCTATACGAAGAACGACCGTAACTCCGACAACCTGCTGGATATTGCCCAGCGTAAGATGCCAAACATGACCATCTACGAGCAGGATCCCGTCACTGGTGAAAACACCTCTGCTTATTATACGATGCTGCAGAGCGCCAGCCGTGAGTTCAACCAGAACCAGAAGGATATGGTGAACCCGGTAGCCAGCGCCAAACTCGCCAAGAACAAGCAGACCACCTACGACATGACGCCTGAGTTGATCATCCAATACCAGTTACTCGGTATGGATCCCGACTCCTGGCAGTTGAACTGGCGTGGTTCGGTCTACATGAATATTGCTAACCGCTATGACAACAGTTACTATCCGCAGGAACTGAAGACCGTATCATGGGATCAGGGTGTAAACAAGACCCACGACGGTTCTTCAAAGAGTGTCTCGTTCAATACAAAGCAGACGCTGACCTTGATTCCTGCCTTTAAAAACAAGGACCACTCCTTCATGATGTTAGGCCGCTTCGAGTTGACCAGCGGAAGTTCTACCAGTCAGTCGGAAGACAAGACCGGTGCCCCGACAGGCATCGAGACCGTTCAGGGCGGCGGCCGCATCACAGGTCTGAGCTCCAGCTATAGCCAGAACCGCTCGATGTACTATACTTTGTCGGCCCACTATGCTTACAAGGGACGTTACATCATCGACGGTTCGCTGCGTGCCGACGGTACCACAAAGTTCGGCCCTGGTCATCGCTGGGGTTACTTCCCCTCACTCTCTCTGAAGTGGATCATCAGCGACGAGCCTTGGATGGAGCCCACTAAGAAATGGTTGTCAATGTTCGCTATCCGTCCCAGCTGGGGTCGTACAGGTCAGCAGCCGGGTCAGGACTACCTCTATACCTCTAAGTATGGTTCTACCGGCAGATACATCGATATGCAGGCCATGAAGCCGAACAACATCCGTCTGACCGACATGAAGTGGGAAATCCACGAGAGTTGGAACGGTGGTATCGACTTAGGCTTCTTCAACGATCGTCTGACTTTAACCATTGAGGGTTACTCACAGACCACAACCGACATGTTGCTGTCTAACTACCGTATTCCTTCGAACACCGGTTACGAGAATGTAGCCTATAAGAATCAGGGTAAGATGCGCAACACCGGTTGGGAATTCCATATCAGCACCAACCGTATGATTACCATCGGCAAGAAGTTCTGGATGGACATGAACGCCAACTTTGGTAACAACCGTAACGAACTGCTTGAACTCGATGACCTGACACTGGATAATTACAACACTGTCTATGGCTTCTCAAACGACGAGACCCTGCAGCGCGTACAGTTGCACAACCCGTTAGGCGCTATCTACGGCTTCCGTTTCAAGGGTATCTACCAGTATAACTATTCTACCTTCAAGAACATGACGCCCGAACAGCGTGCACAGTTTCTGGCAGAAGGCAAGACTGCCCCTGTAGCCATGAACGCCAACGGTGACGTCATTCTTGACGGCAAGGGCGACCCCGTCCGTATGATGTTCAACTACACCAACGATGCTACGGGTCGTAACTACCGCTTTAATGGTGGTGATGCCATCTACGAAGATATTAACCACGACGGTCAGATCAATGCCCTCGACATTGTATACCTCGGCAGCTCACTGCCTAAGCTGACTGGTGGTTTTGGATTCTCATTCAACTATGGCGACTGGCGTTTCAGCACCCAGTTCACCTATCGTTTCGGTAATAAGATCATCAACCGCGCCCGTCTGCACGCCGAGGCTATGACCGGTAATGACAACCAGAGCCAGGCCGTGAACTACCGCTGGCGTAAGGAAGGTGACATTACCGAGATTCCTCGTGCCATGTTTGGCGCCAACTCGAACTACAACACGCTGATCAGCGACCGCTTCGTAGAGGATGGTTCTTATCTGCGTATGGGTTATGCACAGCTCAACTACAACATCCGTAAGAAGTACGCACAGATGGTCGGTGTCAACCGCATCAGCCTGTACGTCAGTGCTAACAACCCCTTCGTCTGGACCAAGTACTCTGGTGTTGACCCGGATATCTCGAGCGGTGGTTACTCTCCCGCTATCGACAACGCCCAGACACCGCGTTCACGTTCTTACACTTTAGGTATCACTGTAGAATTTTAATTAAAAGTTAAGAATTAAGAGTTATGAATACCAAGATATATAAAATAGGTTTAATGGGGTTCATGGGACTCATGGGTCTGACGGGCGTTACCGGATGCTCGGATTTCCTGGAGATCAAACCTCAGAATGAGATCATTCTGGAGGATTTCTGGAATGAGAAGGCCGATGTGGAAGCCGTCATTGCAGGCTGCTACTCTGGTTTACAGTCAGAAGGCGCCATCAAGCGCATGATGGTCTGGGGTGAGTTCCGCAGTGATAACATCGGTCCTGGAAGCAATGTTCAGCAAGATGGTAGCCTTGAGAAGCTCCTCAAGGAGAACATCGATGCCAAGAACGGCTATACCACCTGGAAAGATTTTTATGATGTCATCAACCGTTGTAATACGGTTATTAAGTATGCACCTGGTGTGGCTGCCAATGATCCTGCTTATACAGAAAGTGAACTGCAGGCCAACATCGCCGAGATGGTGGCACTCCGCAGCCTCAGCTACTTCTATCTGATCCGCGCCTTCCGCGATGTACCTTTCTCAAGAGAGGCATACATTGATGATGACCAGACGATGGACCTGCCTGCCACGAAGTTCGATGACGTGCTCGACTCGCTGATCTATGATCTGGAAAGTGTCAAGGGCAATGCCGTGAAGCGCTATCCTGTGACGAAGGATTTGTACCAGACTAGTCGTATCACACAGGATGCCATCCACGCCCTGCTCTGCGAGCTTTACCTTTGGAAGAAGGACTATCAGAAATGCGTCGACTATGCCGACCTAGTCATCAATTCGAAGAAGGCCATCTATGAGGAGAACCGCCAGAAGCGTACCACCTCTTCCAGCCTCCAGAGCACCAGTGATGTAGAAGACCGTTTCAATGGTTTCCCATTGGCGGCCAACTCTGTTTCAACCAACTATTATGGTGATGCCTATACCACAGTGTTCGGCAGCGACACAAGAAATATCGATGAGAAGAACCAGGAGATTATCTTCCAGCTGGCGTTCGACGACGACCCGGAAGCATCAGGTATGCCCGCCAACGGCGCTGCCAACTCCTTCTACGGCAATTCGCAAGCCACGACCGGTCTGGTAGCTCCCTCTGATTACATCTACGCTCAGATTGAAGCAACCGGACAGGACCGAAAGGTGTTTGCTGAGAAGAACAAGATGTACGACGCCCGTATCTATATGAACTGCCGCTACAGTGGCAGTGGCAGTGGTAACAACAACAAGTCGATCAACAAATTTACGACGAGTACCATTGACATCTATGCTCCTGGTGGCATAGAACCAGAAGCCAGCTACGGTTCAAAATACAGACAGAATCAGAATGGTTCCAACTGGATCATCTACCGTCTACCCGACATCATGCTGCTCAAGGCCGAGGCCCTGACACAGATGATGCGTGATGGCTCTGACGAAAATGCCAGCGAGTACAACAGGTCTCTTTTAGACAGAGCCTTTACCCTGGTCAATGCCATCAACAAACGCTCGCTCTGCGAGACCCAATTGACTGACACACTCATCAGAGGTAGTTATAACACCAAGGGTGACATGGAAACCTTGGTTCTTCAGGAGCGTCAGCGTGAACTGATGTTCGAGGGCAAGCGGTGGTTCGACCTCGTCCGACTCTCACAACGTACAGGCAATACCCAGACTTTGAGTGCAGCCGCCTTGCAGAAAGCCACAACCGGTTCCGGCCTGATCAGTAACCACCTAGCTAAGATGGACGCCATCTACTGGCCCTATAATCTCAACGAGATGAAGGTCAACCACAATCTTGTACAGAATCCGGCCTTCGGCAGTGGTGAAGACGAAAGTTATGAAAAGACCACGAAGAAGTGAAAACTGAAAAATGAAAAGTAAAAAAGTTATGAGACGTAATAATATATTCAAAGGATTCTTGGGAGGTCTGCTGTTAATGATGCTGACTCCCTCACTGATGCTGACCAGTTGCTCTGATGAGCCCGATAGCGAATACTTCTACACCTTCACTGGTGAGATGATGAGCGACTGGCTGAAGAATCGTCCGGAATACAGCGAGTTCACGGAGATTGTGCAGAGAGCCAATATGATGGACCTCCTCGCTACCTACGGCCACTATACCTGCTTCGCACCGAATAATGAGGCTGTTGACAAGTTCTTGAAGAACCGTGGTTTCAGCAGTGTATCTCAGTTGACCGATGCCGACTGCGATACCATCGCCCGCACGCATTTGATCTCTTATATGTACACCACATACGATATGATCGGACATAAGCTGCCGACAGTGAACATGTTGAACCGTTATCTGGCAACAGAACCCGGTTTCGACAACGACAGCAATGCTGTCATCGTTCTTGAGAACCTAGCCCAAATCAAGTTCGACCTGAAGGATGACTCGGTGGAGAACGGTATCGTACAGCCCATCGACGCCGTCATTGAGAAGTCGAACAGCTATGTCACCGACCTGATGCGTGAGAACCCGAAGATTAGCATCTTCTACAACGCCCTCATGGCAACGGGTGTTATCAATGACGTATTGCTGGTAGAAGATGAGAACTATAATTACAGAGATTACGAGCCGGAATATGGTACCACGGGCGCTTCTGAACAGAACCCTAAGAGGTATGATGCACCTGACACCAAGAAATACGGCTACACGTTCTTCATTGAACCCGATGAGCTGTTAGAGTCGAAATACGGAATAAAGGATATCAAAGGACTCTACGACAAAGCTTGCGAGATTTATGACCAGGTCTATCCTCAGGATGTGAATGCACCCGGCCACAGCTACGAGAACCTCACGGACAGTGTAAACCCCCTGCGCCGTTTCGTCCAGTATCATATTCTGAACAAGATTGCTGCTGGTGCCGATGACCTCACACCACCAGAGATTACCAACATGCAAGGCTTGTCAAACTTCGAAGGTGCCGCCAGCATTGACGAGACTCGTATCAACCCATTTGACTGGCATTACACTCTCCTGCCCCACAAAATGCTTAAGGTGGATAAGGTCACTGTCAGTAAATATCGTGGTGGAAGCAAGAGAGGCGATCGCTATGTCAACCGTCGTTACGATGACAAGTTCCAATTCCTTGGTCAGCGCATTGAACCAAATGATGATGAATATAAGCACGATGGCATCAACGGCCATTACTTCTATGTCGATGACATCGTAGCCTTCAGTAAGGATGTCCAGGATAAGATTCACAATCAGCGAATCCGTATGGACTTCAACACCGTATTCCCCGAGTTTATTACGAACGGCCTGCGCATCTTGGGAAATCCATTGGCGTGGGATAGCGGTGATGAAAAAGACGGCCGCAACTGGCAGTTCCCGGAGGGTTATCTCGACGGCGTGACATTCACCAACTGTAAGTTCAGATGGGTTAGACCTCGTGCATTAGCAGATATCTACATGTGGGATGAATTTGATCTCTATGGAAACTATGACTTCAAGTTCCGCCTGCCGCCCGTACCGTTCGATGGCGAATGGCAGATCCGTCTGGGCTTCACAGCCCAAGACACCCGTGGCGTTGCCCAGATCTACGTCGATGGCGTACCACAAGGTATTCCTCTGGATATGACCAAGGATTTGGCGACGGAATTTTACATCGGCGATGATTATATCAGTTCCATCGATGACTACGATGCCATGGGTGCAGAGGAAAAGGCCGAGTACCAGAAAGCTCTGAAGAACCTCGGTGTCTATACCTATCCGCGTACCATTTTCCGTAACGATGGTAATAGTGGAAACAAAGGCTGGGATTGCACGTCCAAGATTTGTATGCGTAAAATCATCAGCCAGTCGTTCCTTGATTCTACAAAGGATCATTACATGAGAATCCGTGTAGCCTCCGACGGTAAGCAGGGTAAAGACAACGAGTTCGCACTTGACTTCCTGGAACTGGTACCGAAGAGTGTTTATGGCACCGACGGTGACGAAATAGAAGACGACCTCTAATTAGTTAAGAGTTAAAAGTTAAGAGTTATGATTACATATAAAATATATAGTAAGGTGATAGGGCTGGCAGTAGCCGCCCTCACCCTTGCGGCCTGTTCTGACACCTGGGACGATCACTATGATAAGAAAGGTGAAGGCACGAACGACGCCACACTCTGGCAGGCCATCACACAGAATAGCAATCTGAGCAATTTTGCCAAGGTGGTTCAGGGCTGCGGCTTTGACAAGTCACTCAACAGCAGTCAGATATTTACCGTATTCGCACCCACCAACGAACAATTCTCTTCCCAAGAGGCTGATGAGCTCATCGCTGGTTACAATGCAGAGAAAGGTAAGGTGAATGATGAAGACAATACCGTCTTCAAGGAGTTTATACAGAACCACATTGCGATGTATAACCACTCTGTTTCTCCGTCAACCAACGATTCACTCGTTCTCATGAACGGAAAGAAAATACTCCTGACAGCCAACACCTTCGGTAGCAATCAGATCCTGATGAGCAACCAGCACTATAGCAATGGTGTTTTGTTTACCATTCAGGGAAAAGCGAAGTATTTCCCCACAGTATTCGAATACCTGCGCAAGGACGCTGACCTCGACAGCATCGCCAGTTTCTTCTACAACTCCCATTTCTACCGCAAGGAGTTCGTACCCGAGCGAAGTGTTGCCGGCGGTCTGGAGAACGGTAAGACCGTCTATCTCGACTCCGTATTCGTACAGCAGAACGACCTCTGGGATAAGCTCTGGGCTTATACCAACGAGGAGGATAGTACCTACTGGCAGGTGGTTCCCACCAATCAGGTGTGGAAGGAACTGATTGAGGAGTACGAGCCGTACTTCAACTACGACAATGCGACACCTTTCCGCGATTCAATGGCTTACACGCTACCCCGTCTGGCCATCGTCGATGGTACGACCTTCAGCCGTACACTGAACACCGATTCCCATCTGACGGATTCGGCCCTGTCGACCAACGCAGCAGAGACATACACGAGCCGTGAATACTCTTGGGGCAGCAAAAACCTGCATTACTACCAGTTTGGTGGCAAGTCGCCTCAGAACACCCAGAAGCCCTTCTTGCCAACGGGTATTTTCTCGGATACGGAAGACGTGGTTTGCTCTAACGGATTGGTCAAGAAGACCAACAACTGGAAGATCAACCCGCTGAACACCTTCTACCAGTGGATCATCGTCGAGGCTGAGGATGGTTCTTCGGTCAAGGAGGTCAGTAAGCAGCAGAACAGTACGACCGGTGATATGGAGCCTACTATTACAGGTATTACCCGCAGGGTGATGAACGACAACCGCTTCAGCGGAAAAGTTTGGAGCGACGCTTTCATGGAGTTCCAGCAGATGAAGACCACAGTCAACCACTCTGTAACATTCAACATCGAAAACGTTCTTTCCAACATCGGCTATGACATCTATCTGGTCACGGCACCTGCTTTGGCTAACGACAGCAATGCCACCGAGGCTGAGCGTATCCCGTGCAAGATGGAATGTGCCATCTACTACCACGACCAGAATGGTGAGACACAGAAAAAGAGTCTGCAGTCAAGTTTCACCAACAATCCCGATATCGTGGATTATATCCTCTTGGCAGAAAACTTCAAGTTCCCGACAGCCACTTGGGGGCTGGTCGAGGCTGAGCCACAGATAACACTTGAACTGAAGACCAAGGTATCAAGTTCTGAAATCCGTCAGAAGAAATTCGACCGTACTATGCGTATCGACTGTGTCATGTTGGTACCGCACGGCATCTCGACGGTCACTGACGACACATTCATAGTTTCACCACATGGTGACGGTGATACCTTCCAATGGCTGAAGTACTAATAATAAGTTATGAATTAAGAACTGTAAGGTTATGAAGAAATATATTATATTTGGACTTACACTGCTGATGGCCTTTCCTTTAAGTGTTGTGGCCCAGGACGATGATACCGAGGGTGAAGACCTCATCGAGACCATTGCCCGCAAACTGACACCTAAGCAGAAGCAGTACCCCACCCGAATGATTAGCGGTCGCGTGGTAAACGCTACCACGGGACAGCCCTTAGCCGGTACCATCATCAGTGCTGACGATGTGGAAGGCTACAGCACCCTGACCGAAGAAGACGGTACCTTCAAACTGAAAGTACCCACATTCACGACCTCGGTGTATGTGAACATGCCCGACTTTAATCCCGTGCGTCTGGGTCTGCAGGCCACCGAACAGCAACAGGTGGTCAAGCTCTACCCGCAGACTTTCTCAAAAGAGTATGAGAAGACCATCAATGTGCTTAGTGACTATTCTACCAACGACTTTGCCTACACCAATTCGGTGAACATCAAGGACGAAGTGCAGAAGCATCTGGGTGCTCAGGTATACAGCATCACCCGCAACGGCACACCTGGTGTCGGCAATGTGATGTTTATACAGGGTCTCAACTCACTCAATGTGAATGCCCAGCCGCTGATCGTGGTCGACGATGTGATTATCGATCAGCAATATGGTCGTACGATGTTGCACGAGGGATTCTTTAACGATGTCCTGTCGACCATCAACCCTTCCGATATCGAGAAGGTGACCGTTATGCGTAACGGAACGGCTCTCTACGGAGCCAAGGGAGCCAATGGTGTGATTCTTATTCAGACACACCGTAGTAAGTCGATGGCTACCCGTATCACGGCCAACGCCTCTGCAGGTGTAGTTTTCGAGCCCAAATTCCTCTCAGTTATGGATGCTGAGCAGTACAGAAGCTATGCCTCTGAGATGCTGAAGACCACCAACACCCGCAACCGTACGTTTAAGTTCCTCAACGAGGATCCTACCTACTATTATTATACCCAGTACCACCAGAATACTGACTGGAAGGATCTGGTGTATCACACGGCCATGACACAGAACTATGGTATCAATGTGGAAGGTGGTGACGCTGTGGCCAACTATAACCTCTCTGTAGGCTATATCAACCAGCAGAGCACGTTGAAGTATAACGACATGGGGCGTCTGAACATCCGATTCAATACGGACATCTCGCTCAGTGAGCGTTTCTCCATCCGCTTCGACGCATCGTTTGGCAACATCACCCGTGACATCCGTAACGATGGTGCCCCCCTCAGCTATGACGAAGGCACGCCAACGGCTCCAGGCTTCCTTTCTTATATCAAGAGCCCGTTTATGAGCCCTTACAGCTACGGTATGGGACGTCTGTCTGACTCGCACTACGACATCGAAGAGGAGTCATACCTGACCGAGGCATTGGCCAACTACAAGAACTATAACTGGCAGTTAGGTAACCCGGCAGCCATCAACGAGTATAGCGAGGCCGAAAACAAGAACCGTTTTGAGAATTCTATGCTCAATCTGACAGTGACACCGAAGTTCCGTCTGACCCGTAACCTCACCCTGTCGGAGCACTTCAGCTATAACCTGGTTAACACGAATGAGATTTACTATATTCCCATCAACGGAACACCCAGCTATTATGTGAGCAGTATCGGTGACTATCGCGACAACGAGGTACGTTCACTGGCTTCGAAGCAGAATTCCGTATTGAGCGACACCCGTCTAGATTGGAGCAACCGCTACAACGCACACTTCATTCATCTCTTCGGAGGCGCTCGTATCAATTGGGAGAGCTATAGCATGAGTTCACTGCTCGGTTACAACACCGGTAGCGACAAACAGCCATTCCTGAAAAAGGAGTTGGCCAACACCAACGACTTCGGTACCAGCGACAACTGGAATTCTCTGGCTTGGTATGCTCAGGCTGAATATAACTTCTTAGGCCGTTACTTCCTGCAAGCTAACCTGACAGTAGAAGGCTCTTCACGTTTCGGACGTGACGGTGGTGATATCCGTGCTTTCGATGCTGCCTGGGGCGTTTTCCCCGGCGTACAGGCTTCATGGGTAATCAGCAACGAGCCTTGGATGGCAAAGATCAAGCCTATCAATTATCTGCGTCTGACAGCCGGTTATGATGTCAGTGGTAACGACGACATCGACTACTATGCTGCCCGTAGTTACTTCAGCTCTTCTCAGTTCCTGGAGACGATTGCCGGACTGACCTTCGCCAGCATCGGTAACACCAAGATCCAGTGGGAGACCACCCGTCGTTTCAATGTGGGGCTGGAGACCAATCTCTTCGAGAACCGCGTGAACCTGAGTGCCAACTTCTTCACCTCAAAGACCGACAACCTGCTGACCCGCCAGTCACTGGGATTCCTCAGCGGTCTGAGTGAGAACTGGACGAACGATGGTGAACTGAAGAACACTGGTTTCGACGTTAGTGCAGCTGTGAAGGCTATCGCCCTGAAGGACTTCCAGTGGGAGGTAGGTGCCAGCATCGGTCACTACAAGAACGAAATCACACGTCTGGCAGAAGGCCGCAATAGTGTTGATACAGAAGTCTACGGTGCTACCATCCGTACACAGGTAGGACAGGCCGCCAACCAATTCTATGGATACCGTTCACTCGGTGTCTTCGCAACTACCGCTGAGGCAGAGGCCGCTGATCTTTATGTCCTCGGTGAGAACGGTGTTGACAAGAATTACTACAAGGCCGGTGACATCCATTTCGCTGACCTCAACGGAGACCACCAAATTACTGAGGCCGACCGCGAATTTATTGGCGATCCTAACCCCGACTTCTACGGCAACATCTTTACGACCTTGTCGTACAAGCACCTGAAACTGGATCTGCGCTTCAATTACTCTTATGGCAATGATGTCTACAACTACCAGCGTTCTCAGTTGGAGAGTGGTTCTCGTTTCATGAACCAGACCACCGCCATGTTACGTCGTTGGCAGGTAGAAGGTCAGCAGACCGATATTCCACAGCTTTCATTCCAGGATCCAATGGGCAACTCACGCTTCAGCAACCGCTGGATTGAGGATGGCAGCTATCTGCGTCTAAAAGCCGTCACCCTGAGTTACGACCTGCCGATGAACAACGAGTACATCCAGGGATTCCAGTTCTGGATCCAGGCCAACAACCTGTTCACGCTGACCAAGTACCTCGGCAGCGATCCTGAGTTTACCATGACCTCGAACGTCATTGGACAAGGTATCGACGTAGGCCAGCTCAGTCAGAGCCGTTCGATTGTAGCCGGCATCAAGATTAAGTTATAATTGAAAATTGATAATTGATAATTGAAAATTATGATGACTAAGATATATAAATTCATTTTCGCAGTTCTTGCGATTGGTGGTTTTGCTTCCTGCTCCGATTTTTTCGATCAGGAGTCTGAGCACGTCATCTTCACAGAGACAGACCACCTGAACAGTGCCACCGACTCTATCTATAGTGTCATTGGCATTCTCAACAAGCTGCAGGCCATCGGCGACCGCACTGTCCTTCTCGGAGAGGTGCGTGGCGACCTGGTCGACCTCACAAAAGAAGCCAACAGTGACCTGCGCGATATGGCTCTCTTCAATATCGGTGATGACAACCGGTATAATAATCCAACGGACTATTATGCCATCATCAACAACTGTAACTATTTCATCGCCAATGCCGACACGGCTCTGAAGAATAACCGTAATGATTATATTTTCATGAAGGAGTATGCAGCTGTGAAAGCTATCCGTGCATGGACATACCTCCAACTGGTACTTAACTACGGTTCTGTACCTTTCGTAACAGAGCCTATTCTCAGCAAACTCGAGGCTGAGCAGAACTACCCGAAGTATGATCTTCAGGCTGTCTGTGAGTACTTCATCAACGACCTGATGCCGCTGACAGACCGTTGGGCCGATGAATATCCCAACTACGGTAACATCAGAAGCCTCAGAGATGGTGCCTCCAGACTATTGTTCTTCCCGATGAATGTGGTTCTTGGCGACCTGAACCTCTGGCTGGCCAGTATCACAGGCAACAAGAGTACATACCGTGAAGCTGCCATGCGTTATTACAAATACATCTCACAGCGTAATGGTGACAACTCGGCCTACCCCACCGGCATGAACTATTACATGTGGTATTGGGGATCGACTGCCTGGAACTCTTTCACATCTGCCAGCAGCGGTGACTGGAGCGATGAGGAGTATGGACAGAACACAGAACTCATCACCATCATTGCCGGTGACTCTATCCGTGCGGAAGGTAACTACAGTGAGTTGCGTAACTTGTTCTATTCTCGCGAAGACAATGACTACCGCGTCAGCATCATCCCTTCACAGGGCATGTTCGAATTGTCAGAAAGTCAGGCTAACTGTTGTTTGGCTTCCAATGGCATTTCCTTCAGCTATGCGCCCGCAGACCTGACCGATCACAAGGCCGGTGACTTGCGCCTCTATCGGAGTTATAGCTGGGGGCAGGCTACAAACCGTCTGACAGGTGAGCGTTTCGACGTATCCTACGTTGAGAAACAGTCGTTCCAGAATATCCATATCTACCGCCGTACCCAGCTTTATCTGCGTCTGGCAGAGGCCCTCAACGGTGCTGGTATCCCCCGTGCAGCCTTTAGCATTCTGTCAACGGGTCTTAACAACGAGATCTATGAGTCTTCCGTCTATCCCTATTGCTCTGAAAGTGACTCTATCTGGATCAGTCAGCTCGACTTCCCCGAGACGCGTTATGGTATTGTAACAGCCCAGTATATTACCTCTTCTTCTGGTGGTACTGGTGTTTACAACACGATGGGTATCCACTCCCGTGGCTCTGGTTGGACACCGTACAACGAGTTCTATCGCTTGCCTGAGGCTGAGCCTATCCCTGTGGTAGATGAAGAGGGTAATCCCATTGAAGGGTTATTTGTCATCGAGAAAGACTCTCCAGATCTTGTTGAGAAGCAGCAAGCGTTTGTCGACAGTCTACTGCTGAATGAGAACGGATTGGAGATGGCCTTCGAAGGCCCCCGCTTCTACGACATCATGCGTTTCGCCATGCGTCAGTCTAATCCCGAGAAGTTCCTAGCCGAGAAGGTGGCTGCCCGCCGTGGTAAGAATAATATCGATGAGGCACTAAAGAGCCGCCTCATGGATAAGCGTAACTGGTATCTCTCCTGGAAAGGTCAGATAGGTTTATAAAATAAAGAAGCCCGCTCGATTTTGAGCGGGCTTTTTTATTTGAGTATTTGTGTGATATTCTGTTCCCGATGGCAGATACGTACCTCTATGCCAAATTTCTCATGAATATGCTCCGCCAAGTGTTGAGCAGAATAGACACTGCGATGCTGACCACCGGTACATCCGAATGAGAACATCAGCGATGTAAAACCACGCTGGATATATCGACGCACATGTGCATCAGCCAACTTGTAGATACTATCAAGGAAGGTGAGTATCTCACCGTCATCTTCCAAGAAACGGATCACCGGCTCATCCAGTCCCGTCAGTTGCTTATAAGGCTCATAACGTCCAGGGTTATGGGTACTACGACAGTCGAAGACATACCCTCCCCCATTGCCTGACTCGTCCTCAGGAATACCCTTACGATAGGAAAAACTGTAAACCTTCACCACCAAGGGACCTTGGGCATCATACTTGGAGAAGGTGGCTGGGCCATCTTGAGGATGAGCCTTGTAAGGATTCAGATCTGTAATCTTATAACCGTCAGCTCGACTGGCAGTCGCCTCAATCTGCTGGTATTGCGGCAGTTCTGTCAGCTGTCGCAGGATATCCATCAGATAGGGATAATGGAACTGAGAAGAGCTGGCCAATAGTTCACGCAGATTCTGGATAGCCGGTGGGATACTTTCGATAAAATGCTTCTTCTGCTCAAAATAGCCTCTGAAACCATAGGCACCCAATACCTGTAACGTACGGAACAATACAAAAAGCGACAAACGGTTAACAAAATGTCGCACCGGCGGCACCTCCGTATATTGTTTCAGCGAGTTATAGTACTCATAGACCAGTTCACGACGGAGTTTATGGGGATAACGTGCCGAAGCCTGCCACAAGAAGGAGGCTAAGTCATAATAATACGGTCCCTTACGACCACCCTGATAGTCGATATAGAAAGGATGGCCATCATGATCAAGCATCACATTGCGTGCCTGGAAATCACGATACAGGAAACTGTCGCCGGTGGCATAAGTATCATTCGTCAAGTCCTTGGCAAAAAGCCGGAAATCAGCCTCCAGTTTCAACTCGTGGAAGTCAATCTCTGTAGCTTTCAGAAAGCAGTACTTAAAATAGTTCAGATCGAAAAGTACACTGTCGACATCAAATTCGGACTGAGGATAACAATTGGAAAAATCGAGGCCAATAGCTCCACGGACCTGAATATTCGGCAATTCGCGAATGGTACGCTTCAAGAGTTCCTGCTCCATCAGGGTGTATCGACCGCCAGCCTCTCGTCCGCCACGAATGGCATCAAAGAGCGACATACTTCCGAGATCGGTCTGAAGATAGCGCAATTGATCACCGCTGGCTGCCAGAATCTTAGGAACCGGCAATTTACGACGGTTAAAATGCTCCGTCAGATAGATAAAGGCATGATCTTCATCACGACTGGTTCCAATCACACCGATTGTCGACTGTCCCTCTTGGTCAGTCATACGGAAGTAAGTACGGTTACTACCTCCGCCAGGTATCTGCTGAACATTGGCAGGTTCAGCACCTTTCCACTGTTTGTATAATTCTATGAGTTTCTGCATATACTATTAACTATTCACTTTTCACTATTCACTGCAATGTAACTGCCATCAGGCCAATTATGACATCATTCGAAAGTGTTCGTATGGTGAGGCTCTTGAGTTTCTTCTGTGGATTCAACCGCATCCGGAGCATCTGGGCAGCACCACCAGGGATCTCACGGCCATAGACACCTTGAATACCCAAGGTCTTTCCCAAGTCACGACTTACGTCACCTGTTCCCAGACACACACGATAAGGTCGGGGCTCCACTGTCTGGAAGGCCTTACCATCCACATAGTAGTCCTGCTCTATTGGGCACCAGTTAATCGGATTTCTCAGGGCAAGCGTATCTTGGGAGCCATCAGTATAGATGACAATCACAAGTCCATTATCAATCCGGCTCTGCATATGATTCGTGCTTCCTGCCATCAGCAGATAAGCACTCTCTGCCTTTCCCTTCAACGGAATGACGACAGAATCTGGATAATTGTCCCAAAGACTGGTATAGATGATATTCTGGCCGTCAACAGGTGTTCTAAAAGGCACACCCGCTACATCAAAGACACCATTCTTGATAAGCGTACGGAAGACAGAATCATTGATCTCAGCCGTCAACTGCGGATGACACCACTCGCCGATACCCTGCGTAGGTATCTGAAGTGTGGTTGTCTGCGGTCGCGGGCTCAGATACTTATTCTTATAAATGTCATCGACCTCTGCATTATAATATTTCTCTATCTTCTGCGTCCGGAATGCTTTTGTCACATCCGGCTCTTCGAGACCGAGTATCACAGAGGGACGGTTCTTTTGTGTCAAGCGATGCATTGACACAAAAGAACCGTCCCTCTGTGATACCTCCATCACCTGATGCGGCTCAGCAGAACCTTCTATATCGCGATATTGTCCCTTGCCCAGATTCTGGCGCAGCACGACCTTCAGCGACTGCCGGAAGTTCTGGGTGATTTCATAACGCTCCACCCCATCCTTTCGCGTGAACTTATATTCCAGATACGGCGTCTTCACACTAGCGCTATCCCACTCCATCGGGAAGCCTGGACGAATGATGCACTTCCCATCCAGTGCCTGAGGGATAATCCCAAAGAGTCCTTGCAATAAGGTTCGCGAAGAGATGCCGATACAGTCACCAAAGTCACGATAGCACTCCCCTCGGGCCGCATCATAATAGCTCACTTGTCCGAAGTTACCTGGAGAAGCCCCATAATACATCTGGTCCAGAATATTCCCTTTCATCAACCGATAAGCCTCATCCGCCCGTCCTGCCTCATAATAGGCCAATGCTGTATGCATCACCTCAGCAGCGGCCACATTATTGATACTCCACGAATATGGCAACCAGTCGCTGGTAGCGATAGTATACAAACCCGTTTTCTCTACCGGGATATGCGGAAGATGCTCATCCACATAACGAGTGGCTTGATAGGCCTGCTCTGGTGTACAAGCACCACAGTCTATAGGCGTATAGATACTCCATACAGCAGGATGATCATGTTTACGCTTCAATCCCATCGCATCCTGATACTCTGCCCAGACACTCTTTTCCGAAAGCCATAACCGTTCGTTCATCGCTGTTAGAATCGCCTCGGCCTCTTTACGATAAGGCTCAGGATCCTCGCCGATAATCTCTGCGATTCGGGCGGCCAGTTTGTTGCCCCGATAGTTATACGCCGAAGAATGGGTTACAGCCCCACCATTATAATATAAGGCATCACTGGCCCAGATACAACAATAGGCATCATACAGATGATCACCGTCAGGATCATAGTTTCGTTTCTCCCAAGCCAGATGCAATTTGATGACAGGCCACATCTTGCGCATATAGGCCGTATCAGCATCATATTGGAAATGCCAGAGCAACTCATCCATATAGTTCAGGTTCATGTCATAATGATGCATCTGGTCATTCCTTTCAGGATTACGACAGATATAGCCATTCGAATACATCTGCGTACCCCATTTCTTTTCCGCACGGGCCAGATTCATCTTCGGATCTTGTGAAGGATGGGGAATCACGGGTTCTACATTCGTCACCTGACTCTTGGCATAGGCATCGAAATGCGAAACAGCCCGATCATTCCAACCCAACACATCTCCCAAATAGCCTGCCCGCCATCCTGCCAAGGGCATACGCCAGCCAATACAGCCGTGCAACCACGTCTGTCCGTCCCAGTCGCCATCAGCTGCCAACACCAACGCCCCACCAAGGGTATTGATATAAGGGTCGGGGGTCTGAAACTGGATGCGCGATGCCAACTGCCGGTAATGACGACGGGCCTGCTGATAAGATGCTCTCCCCTCGTCCGGGTCAAGTTGTCTGACTTGATCCAACGCCACCTCAAGATAGAGTGCATGCGCATGACCAAAAGAAACCTCCACAGTCTGAAGCGGTTCACCAGCAGCCTCCAAGCATCCAGGTTTGTCTGCACCGATGTCACCATTGCGATGCAGTTTCGGCTGGGCTATCTGACAGACTATCACCCGCATCTTGCCCTGTATCTCTGGAGAAGTGATGCGCCATACAGCCGCCTCGCGGTCAGGCAAGGCCAACACCTCCATTCTGATGTAGCCCTTACCCCATCGCTGGTCTTTCAACAGATAATATCTACGTCCGTTGCCATAGGTAGCCAGACAATATTCCGTTTCGTCCAACGGATAGGTCACACCTTCTTTCTCAAACACAAATCGGATATTCCGGTGATGGTCTTTTTTGACCACCGCAAAGACAGGACGATCAGAGGTTTCCAGTCTCCAGTCGGTATAAGAACCATAAAGGGCACGTGTATAACGATTAGTGCCATTTTCACAGACAAAGCTTCCATGACGGGGCTGATACTGCTGCTGACGTTCCACACCAATCTTGTCGAGGTTATAGGATGTCGACTCAATAAAGTCGCCTATCTTCTGACTCTGAGCAGAGGCAGAGATAGCAGACAACAGAACAGTCAACAGCCATAATCTTCTCATATGCTGCAAAAGTACGAAATATTTCTGAGATTCACAAACATTCTGACACAAAAAAGCCGGCTGTCTCCCGACAGCCAGCTCCAAAAAACAAACTACTTAAAAACTAATCTACTAAAACAAATCAAAAAAATATCTTTCACTAAAGAGTGTCTAACACTTTCTTGCGAGCAAAGGATTTTACACCTTTCTCACGTTGCAAAGGTAAAGCAAAATGCAGAATTATGCAAATTATTCTCAAATAAAAAGATTGTGTACGCACAAAAATACCAAAAAAAGGGGATGAATACGATCATTCATCCCCAAATTTGTTATGCTAAGTTAGCAAAATTATATTATTCTTGTTAACCTAATAGACACTCAGATGATTACATCATTCCTCCCATACCTGGGGCACCACCCATCGGCATAGCAGGTTCCTTCTCGGGCTTGTCAACAATCAGGCACTCTGTTGTCAGGAACATACCAGCGATAGAAGCAGCGTTCTCCAGAGCCACACGAGCCACCTTGGCAGGATCAATCACACCAGCCTCACGCAGATCCTCATAGACATCAGTACGGGCATTGAAACCGAAGTCGCCCTTACCCTCGCGAACCTTCTGAACAACCACAGCACCCTCAGCACCGCCATTCACGGCAATCTGACGCAGCGGCTCCTCGATGGCACGACAGATGATGTTGATACCGGTCTGCTCGTCGGCATTGTCACCCTTCAGGTTAGCCAGAGCCTCCTGAGCACGGATGTAGGTGGTACCACCACCAGCTACGACACCTTCCTCGATGGCAGCACGGGTAGCACAGAGGGCATCGTCAACACGATCCTTCTTCTCCTTCATCTCTACCTCAGAGTTAGCACCGACATAGAGTACTGCAACGCCACCAGCCAATTTAGCCAGACGCTCCTGCAGCTTCTCCTTATCGTAAGAAGAGGTAGTTACCTCGATCTCCTTCTTGATCTGAGCGATACGATCCTGGATGGCCTGCTTGTCGCCGGCACCGTTCACGATGGTAGTGTTGTCCTTAGAAACAGTCACCTTATCGCAAGTACCCAGCATCTCAAGCGTAGCCTGCTCCAGCTTCAGACCCTTCTCCTCACTGATTACCACACCACCAGTCAGGGTAGCGATATCCTCGAGCATGGCCTTACGACGATCGCCGAAGCCAGGAGCCTTCACAGCGCAAATTTTCAGACCGCCACGCAGACGGTTTACAACGAGTGTGGTCAATGCCTCTGAGTCAACATCCTCAGCAATCACCAACAAGGGGCGACCGCTCTCAGCAGCAGGCTGCAGGATAGGCAGGAAGTCCTTGATATTAGAGATCTTCTTGTCGTAGATGAGAATATAAGGATTCTCCATCACGCACTCCATCTTCTCACTGTCGGTGATAAAGTAAGCACTCAGATAACCGCGATCGAACTGCATACCCTCTACCACACCGATGTGGGTGTCACGGCTCTTGCTCTCCTCGATGGTGATGACACCGTCCTTAGAAACCTTACGCATAGCCTCAGCCAGCAGTTCACCGATCTCCTTATCGTTGTTGGCTGATACGGTAGCCACCTGCTCGATCTTGTCGTAGTTGTCGCCTACCTGCTCAGCACTCTTGGCAATGTGCTCAGTCACAGCCTTCACAGCCTTGTCGATACCACGTTTCAAATCCATGGGGTTAGCACCAGCAGTCACGTTCTTCAGACCCTCGGCTACAATAGCCTGAGCCAGAATGGTAGCGGTAGTCGTACCGTCACCAGCATCGTCACCAGTCTTAGAAGCCACACTCTTAACGAGCTGTGCACCTGTGTTCTCAAACTTGTCCTCGAGTTCAATCTCCTTAGCAACGGTCACACCGTCCTTAGTGATCTGGGGAGCACCAAACTTCTTCTCGATAACCACATTGCGGCCCTTAGGACCGAGTGTTACCTTGACTGCGTTAGCCAACTGGTCAACGCCCTGCTTCATAGCGTCGCGGGCGTCAATATTGAATTTAATATCCTTTGCCATAATACTTCAATTTTTCAATTCTTCAATCTTTCAATTTTATTTCTCAATGACGGCCAAGACGTCGCTCTGACGCATCATCAGATACTTCTCACCCTCAAATTCCAATTCTGTGCCGGAATACTTACCATAAAGTACTTCGTCACCAGCTTTCAAAATCATTTCCTCGTCTTTGGTTCCCTTACCTGTGGCAACAATCTTGCCATGCAAGGGTTTTTCCTTTGCGGTGTCAGGAATAATAATACCGCCAATCTTCTCTTCTGCAGGGGCTGGCAATACCAGCACGCGGTCTGCTAATGGTTTGATGTTCATAATTCTGTTTGTATTTTAATATTAAACCTTATTTATATATAATGGCGGAACGATACCAAACCGTCCCGCCTATCATTCTGCCAAAACCGTGCCAAACTCTCAGCTCTCAACTCTCAACTCTCAACTCTGCCAAGTTGTCAGCGACTTGTGCCATTAATCACCACATTCCTCACCGTCGCATTCTCTATCATCGTCTTATCAAAGGCATCCTTCTCGTCCGTCACATTGATATTCTCGAAGAAGAAATCCGTCAAGCGATACTTATCTGAGGTACCCACATCGAAGAAATTCTTCGTCTTCATATCAATGTTCTTAATATAGATATTATTACACTGCGACAACGGCATATCCGCGCGATTCTCAGGCTTATAGAACTGTGTCCACGGACGTACCACCAAGAACGAACCACACTGGCCTTTGATATCTTCCACTTTCACATATTCATAGTGCTGCGGGGTGTCTGGACGCATCTTCAACCAGAGCACACGGGTGGCCGCCTTCACATCGATACGACGCAAAATCACATTATGGTCAAACAAACTCTCCGAACCGAGCGTCAGACAACCATGCACCTTACCATACGTACAATCTTCGATGATGATATTCTTATTAGGACCATTATCCGGGTTCTGATCTGCCCACGTACCCTTACCACCTTTCAGTACAACAGCATCGTCGTTCACATGCATATAACAACCGTGAATCAGTACATTCTGACATACATCCAGGTCGATGGCATCCGTACTGGGACCACCACGTTTGGGATCCACAGGTGTCACATTCTCCGTAGGAGCAAAGATAAAACAACCCAGATAACGCACATTCTCACAACGATATAGATGATTCGTCCAGAAAGGCGAGTTGATAATCTTCACATCCTGCACTGTTACATTCTTTGAATTCGAAATATAGACATTTCGAGGACGCATGGCCTCGAGATTGGTGCACTGGGGATTATACTTCCTGCGAATCCAAAACTCCTCCCAATATTTCTGTCCGTTGCCATTGATAGTGCCAGGACCAGTAATCGTAAATCCATCCACACCATCGGCATTCACCAGGGCTGCGAAATATTTCAGCGTCTGTCCCTCCATACGCGTCTTGACAATCTGGAAGTCGCGGATGCGATCAGAACCTTTCAGTTCACCACCCTCTTCTATCAACAGATGTGTCTTAGGCTTGAAAAACAACGAACCACTCAGGAAGGTGCCACGCGGAATCACCACCACGCCCCCACCCTCGGCAGCACACTTGTCAATCACGGCCTGTAGTTCCTTCGTCTGCACACCATCGGCCCAACGGTCCACACCATAGTCGGTCACCACATAACGTTTCAGTCCACTCATGTCCACACGACTGGTATCACTGAACCACGCAGGAATCTCCGTACCATCCGGCCAGAGTTCCACGGCCTTTACCTTTTTCTTTCCCTCTGCCATCATGCAGCCCACGACCAGCATCAGGCATAAAATCACCGTTTTTCTCATTTGTCTTTGTGATTAGTTGTTATTTGTGCCTGCAAAGATACGACAAAAATCTCGTACCTCCAAGCAATACGGGAATATTTTATTCCATTCACAGAACAACATCAGGAAATGACTAAAAAATGTAAACATTAAAGTTTTTAGCTAAAAGATTTGGAAGATAAGGAAAAATAGACTATCTTTGCCATCTGAAACTAATGCATTATAAAATAGGTATATGAAAGAATTCTTTAAAATGACCCTTGCCACGATCTGTGGTATTGCGATTTTCTTAGTGGTGACAGGCTTGTTCTTCATCATCTCACTCGTAGGCATGATTGCTAGCGACAGTGCTTCGACAAAGGTGAAAGACAACTCCGTATTTGTCATCAAACTTGACGGTGTTATCAGCGAGCGTGCTGAGGAAGACTCACCCTTCAACGCCCTATTAGGTATGGGCGATATGAGCGCCATGGGACTGGACAACCTGATTGCCAGCATCCGCAAGGCCAAGGATAATGACAATATCAAGGGTATCTACCTGGAAGGTGGCATGGTGGAGTTTGACGCCCCCGCTACAGCCCAGCAGCTGCGCGATGCGCTGAAAGACTTCAAGAAGAGCGGCAAGTGGATTGTGGCCTATGCCGACCAGTATATGCAGGCCAGTTACTACGTGGCCTCAGTTGCCGATAATATCTATCTGAACGCAGAAGGTATGATTGACTTCAAAGGTCTCGGTGGCAAGGGCGAATATATGAAAGGGCTCTACGACAAACTCGGCATCAAGTATCTGGTGGCCAAGGTCGGAAAATATAAGAGTTATGTGGAGAGCAATACGCAGACAGGCATGAGCGAGTATGACCGTGAACAGCGCACTGCCTATCTGCAGGGCATCTGGCAGTACTGGTTGCACGAGATAGCCGAGAGCCGTAAGGTGAAGGCAGAGCAGTTGGACCAGTTGGCCAACGACAGTATCATGGCATTTGCTTACCAGGAGGACTATGTGCAGGCCAAGTTGATCGACAAGGTGATATTCCCCGAGGAGATCAAGGCAGAGATCAAAAAGCGTCTGAAACTCGACAAGGACGATGACATCAACCAGCTGATGCTCAGCGACATGCTCAACGTGAAGTCGGAAGAGAAGAAAGACGGTGAGGAGATTGCCGTTTACTATGCCTACGGCAGCATCGTAGATAATAACGCCCTTGATCTGTTATCGGGTTCTGGCCATAAGATTGTTGGCAAGACCACAGCCGAAGATCTGCGCAATTTGGCTGACGATGACGACGTAAAGGCAGTGGTATTCCGCGTGAACTCGGGTGGCGGCAGTGCCGTTGCCTCTGAGCAGATACGCCACGCCCTCAAACTGGTGAAAGCAAAGAAACCCGTAGTGGTATCGATGGGTGGTATGGCTGCCTCTGGCGGTTACTGGATCAGTTCACCTGCCAACTACATCTTTGCTGAGCCGACCACCATTACCGGCAGCATCGGTATCTTCGGACTGATTCCGAATCTCAGCGGTCTGGTGACCGACAAGCTGGGTGTCACCTTCGACGGCGTGACTACCAACAAATACACCGACTATGAAGTCGATCTGGTATTAGGCAAGGATACCGATGAAGCGATGAAATTTATGCAGACGCATGTGGATCGCGGCTATCAGTCGTTCCTCAATATTGTATCAGAAGGCCGTGGCATGAAGCCTGAGCAGGTGGACTCTATCGCCCAGGGCCGTGTGTGGCTCGCTACCGATGCGTTGAAGATTAAGCTCGTCGACAAGCTCGGAAGCCTCGATGACGCTGTGAAGAAAGCGGCCGAACTGGCAAAGATCGACGGCTATCACACCAAGGCTTATCCTGCCAAGGGCAGCTGGATGGACCAGTTCATGCCGAAGGAGAATAAGGGCAGCTATCTCGACAGCAAGTTCCAGCAAGAGGTGAAGGCACTGCTGGGCGATCTGTATGAGCCTATGATGGAACTGCGCCAGACCGTGAAGGATGGCAGTTATATTCAGGCTCGCATGCTCGACGATGTCCGCGTGAAATAATTGTCAATTATCCATTGTCAATTGATTCCATGGAGGGGGATTTCATCAAACTCAATAAGAAGCTGCTGCCACTGAGTTGGCTGTATGGCCTGGGCGTGAAGTTCAGGAACATGCTCTTCGATATGAATATCATGAAGAGCAAGTCGTACAACGTACCCATCATCTCCGTGGGTAACATCACCGTTGGCGGCACTGGCAAGACCCCCCACGTGGAATATCTCATCCGACTGCTGAAGGACCAGTTCAATGTGGCCATGCTGAGCCGTGGTTACAAGCGCAAGAGTAGCGGGTATGTACTGGCTACGACGGAGACACCGATGAAAATGATTGGCGACGAGCCGTATCAGATCAAGCAAAAATACCCGAAGGTGACGGTGGCCGTTGATGGCAAACGGACACGGGGCATCGAACACCTGACAAATGATGACGAGACGAAAGAGACGGATGTGATCCTACTCGACGACGCCTTCCAACATCGCTATGTCAAACCGGGTGTGAACATCCTGCTCGTGGACTACCACCGATCCATCATTTTTGACAAACTGATACCCACAGGCCGTCTGCGCGAGCCACTTAAGGGCAAAGACCGTGCAGACATCGTCATCGTGACAAAGTGTCCGAAGGATCTTAAGCCGATGGAGTTCCGTGTGCTCACCAAGCAGATGAACCTATACCCCTATCAGCAACTCTACTTCACGACGCTCGACTATGGACAGCTGAAGAAAGTCTTTCCGACTACTCCGAGTAATCAGACGATTCCGAGTCATCTCGAGGACCTTACCGACTATCACGTGCTACTGCTGACGGGCATCGCCTCACCCAAGCAAATCTATTACGACGTGAAGCCCCATGCAAAGGATATCAAAACGCTGGCCTACGGCGATCACCATGCTTTTAAGCAGAAGGATATCCATCATATCAACGAGACATTCGCCAGTATGCCGTCGCCTAAGGTCATCATCACCACAGAGAAAGACATGGTGAGATTGGAGACAGTAGAAGGACTGAGCGACGAGGTGAGAAACAACCTGCTGGTGCTGCCCGTCAGAATCATTTTTATGCTCGAAGGAGAAGCAACGTTTAACGAAAATATCATTGGTTATGTACGAAAGAATTCAAGAAACAGCATCTTGGCTAAAGGCAAGGATGACAACAAGTCCGACGACAGCGATCGTGCTGGGGACAGGCCTAGGACAATTAGCTTCAGAAATAACTGATAAGACAGAGTACCCCTACTCTGAAATACCCAATTTCCCCGTATCCACAGTAGAAGGCCATAGTGGCAAACTGATTTTCGGAAAACTCGGCGGTGTGGACATCCTCGCCATGCAGGGTCGTTTCCATTTCTACGAGGGCTACTCGATGAAGGAGGTGACCTTCCCCGTACGTGTGATGTACGAACTGGGCATCAAGACGCTCTTCGTGTCGAATGCTTCAGGCGGTATGAACGAAACCTTCCATGTGGGCGACCTGATGATCATCACCGACCATATCAATTTCTTCCCTGAGCATCCGCTACGTGGCAAGAACCTCCCCACAGGTCCGCGTTTCCCCGACATGCACGAACCATACGACCAGCAGTTGATCAAACTGGCCACTACGATAGCCTATGAGAAAAAGATACGCGTGAAATACGGTGTTTATGTAGGCGTGCAAGGTCCCACTTTCGAGACACCAGCAGAATATAAGATGTACCGCATATTAGGCGGTGATGCTGTGGGCATGTCCACCGTTCCAGAAGTGATTGTAGCCCGTCACTGTGGTATCCGTTGCTTTGGTGTTTCTGTGATCACCGACCTTGGCGGATTCGATGTACCCGTAGAGGTGAGTCATGAGGAAGTACAGGATGCTGCCAACAAGGCTCAGCCCTTGATGACGGAAATCATGCGTGAGATGATTGTGCGCTCCGAACAGGTAGAAAGCAAAACGAAAGAGAAATTTAATACAGATCACCCAACAGAAGAATGGAAATAGCAAAACTTGGTGAGTTCGGTTTGATTGACCGCCTGACCAAAGACATAGAGACGAAAAATGAGAGTACGAAGTACGGCGTAGGCGACGACTGCGCCGTACTCAGTTATCCTGACAAGGAAGTGCTGGTGACTACCGACCTGCTGATGGAAGGGGTACACTTCGACCTGACCTACATCGACCTGAAGCATCTTGGCTACAAGTCGGCAATGGTGAATATCAGCGATGTGTTTGCCATGAACGGCACACCCCGTCAGATGACAGTATCGCTGGCACTGAGCAAACGGTTTACGGTGGAGGATATGGAGGAATTCTATGCTGGTCTGCGTCTGGCATGCGACAAATGGCATGTAGACATCGTCGGCGGCGACACCACATCATCTTATACCGGACTGGCCATCAGCATCACCTGTATCGGTGAGGCCAAGAAAGAGGATATCGTCTATCGCAACGGTGCCAAGAACACGGATCTCATCTGTGTGAGCGGAGACTTAGGAGCTGCCTATATGGGATTGCAGTTGCTGGAGCGCGAGAAGTCTGTATACTATGGTCAGATCAACGACCTCCAGAAGAAAATCGCAGAAGCCAAGGCCGCTGGCGACGAAAAGAAACTCTCAACTCTCAACTCTCAACTCTCATCTTTCAACTTCCAACCCGACTTCAGTGGCAAGGAATATCTGTTGCAGCGACAGTTGCAGACTGAAGCCCGTGGTGACATCATCGAGAAACTCCGTGAGGCTGGCATACGACCTACGGCCATGATGGATATCAGCGATGGGCTCTCCTCAGAATTGATGCATATCTGCAAGCAGTCAGGAGTGGGATGCCGTATCTACGAGAAGAACATCCCCATCGACTACCAGACGGCTGTGATGGCAGAGGAGATGAATATGAACGTGACCACCTGTGCCCTGAACGGTGGCGAGGACTACGAACTGCTGTTCACCGTTCCCATCGGCGACCATGAGAAGATAGAACAGATCGAGGGTGTCAAGATGATCGGACATATCACCGAAGAGAAATACGGCAGACAGCTCGTAACCCGTGATAATCAGGAGTTTGAGTTGAAAGCCCAAGGTTGGAACCCACTGGAATAGTGAATAAATAATAGTGAAAAGTGAATAGTATCGGCAGAATGCGAATCCTTAAAAAAGGTTAAGAAACCGACATTTTTCACTATTCACTAATCAGTATTCACTTTTTCTTTGTACCTTTGCACCCGCAAACGAAAGGATTGCGACCAAAGACATGGTGCCTTAGCTCAGTTGGTAGAGCATCGGACTGAAAATCCGTGTGTCCCCGGTTCGATTCCTGGAGGTACCACTCCTCCTTTCATTAGCCCGGTTTTCCCTTGTGGAGCCGGGTTTTCTTTTTGTCTTTTCGCAAATATATGAGCCAATATTTGCCTATCTGCGAAAAATAGCTTACCTTTGCACCACATTATTATATTAAGCTAACATGAAGAAGTATTTATTCACCCTTGCTGCTGTCATGATGGCCGTTGCCGTCAATGCACAAACGGCACGCGAAGAAATCAAAGCCAACAAGTATTTGTCTGGCAGTCAGTATCTGGATTATAACCGCAGGCTTCCTGACAAGCCCCTCACCCCATCGCCGAAGGGCTACGAACCCTACTATATGAGTCACTACGGTCGTCACGGTTCCCGTTGGCTGATCAGCGACGACAGCTATACGGGTCCCAGAGATATCCTCCGCGATGCCAAGGATCAGGGCAAACTGACACCCCTCGGAGAGGAAGTACTCAAAAAGATTGAGGCCTTTGAGCCGACATCCGTCAAGCGACTGGGTGACCTCTCGACTGTTGGTGAGCGTCAGCATCACGGCATCGGCAAACGTATGACCGAGAATTTCCCAGAGATCTTCAAGACCAAGAACGTGCCCATCGATGCCCGTTCTACGGTTGTCAACCGTTGTATCCTCTCGATGATTGCCGAGTGCGAGGAACTGGCAGCTGCCAATCCCACAGCCCGTTTCCACAATGACGTCAGCGAGTCGTTGCAGTATTATCTGAACCAGCCTTGGGATGGTCTGGTGAAAGCAACGGGTAATGACGGTAAACTCCGTCGTGAGAACTTCCGCGACAAATACACCCACCCCGAACGACTAATGAAGGCCCTCTTCAATGATCAGCAGTATGTATTCAATAATCTGCAAGCCAGTTCGTTTATGCGCAGCCTTTTCGAGATTGCCACCAACATGCAGAGTCATGATACCGATATCGAACTCTTCTCGATCTTTACTGAAGAAGAGATCTACGACCTCTGGAAGCAGAACAACATAGGCTGGTATATCGCCTACGGTCCAGCACCGCTCACTAAAGGCATCATGCCGTTCAGCCAGCGCAATCTGTTGAAAAACATCATCGAGACCGCCGATACCGTTACCCAGACACAGGCCACACTCCGTTTCGGCCACGAGGTATGCGTGATGCCATTAGCCTGTCTGCTCGAGCTCGACAACTGTGCCGTGCAAGTAGAGAACCTTGACGAACTCGACCAGTACTGGCAGAACTACAAGATCTTCCCCATGGGTTGTAATATCCAATTGATCTTCTATCGCCCCAAGAAAGGTAAGTCTGGCGATATCCTCATCAAAGCTCTCTTGAACGAGCGCGAGGCCAAACTGCCCATCGCCACCGATCAGTATCCTTACTACAAATGGAGCGACCTGCGCCAGTACTACCTCGACAAACTCGCCAAGTTTGACGAGATGAATAAATAATTATCAATTTTCAATTGTCAATTATCAATTAAAAGAAATGGGAATCATTATTGGAATCGACGTGGGAATCTCCACGACAAAGATTGTAGGCATCAAGAACAACAAGGTCTCTGCCCCTATCCGTATCACAGCCGCTGACCCCATCACTTCACTTTATGGTGCTTTCGGCAAATATCTGCATGACAACGACATCGATCTGAGTGATGTAGAACATGTGATGCTCACTGGTGTAGGTGCGGCCTATATCGACCAGCCCATCTACGGTCTGCCCACCAGCAAATCGCAGGAGTTTATCGCCGATGGTCTGGGTGCCCGCTTTGAATCGAAACTCGACCATACCATCGTGGTATCGATGGGAACAGGTACATCGTTCGTGAAATGCGATGGCGATGATATGAAGCATATCGGTGGTATCGGTGTCGGAGGTGGAACCCTCGCAGGACTGGCACGTATCATGCTGAACACCAGCGATATCAAACAGGTGGCAGCCCTCGCCAAACAGGGTAATGTACGCAATATCGACCTAACCATCGGTGACATCAGTGCCCAACCGCTACCTGGTCTGCCGATGGACACAACAGCCTCTAACTTCGCCCGTGCCCAGAGCGACGCCTCAAAGGAGGACATTGCCGCAGGTATCATCAAGATGGTGCTCCAGAGCATCGGCTCCGCTGCCTGGCTGGCTTCATTAGGCAGTGATATCCGCGACTTCGTACTCATCGGCAACCTCTCGCTGTTGCCCCAATGCAAGGAGGTTTTCCCGGCTTTGGAGAAGCTCTACGACATCCGTTTCCACATTCCGAAATACTCGCAATACTGTACGGCCATAGGTGCTGCACTTGATTATTACAACCAAAAGAAATAAGTAATCCCGCCAGCTGGCGGGATTATTTTTATCTGACTGTTTCATTCAGGTTCCTGCGGAGGAAGAAAGCCTTCGTAGCAAGGAAGAAACAGGCGACACCAGAGGCATTCACGAGGACAACGGTCCAGAAGGCAGCAGAATAGCCTAGGAGCTCTGAGACCACACCACCAACGAGAATACCCAGTCCCATACCGATATCCCAAGAAATCAAGATGGTGCTATTAGCCGTACCACGCTGGTTATTATGCGCCACATTGATGGTCATATTCTGGAAAGCAGGCCACATGTGACCATTGCCGAGACCGATCAGTAAGGCGGAACCGTAATACCCAATGGAAGTGAATAGTGATGAGTGAATAGTGAATAGTGCTGATAGTGTCGGCATAAGGATAAAGAGGGTGTAACCCACAAGGGAGATGACCATACCTGAGCCGGCATTATGGGTGACACGACCATCACGCAAAGCCTTTCCGCCCTGCAAACGACTCAGAATCAGGCCTACGGAACATAGCATAAAATAAGTGCCCGTTCCGCCTGTAATCCCCATCACCTCCTTACCATAAATAGCCAGATAATTACTCAGCACACCAAAACTGAATCCAAACGCCACCATATTCAGTCCCAACAACCACCCCCTCACCAAGAAGAAGCGATCCCAAGAGAATTTCGACTTGTTCTTCACAATCGCTTTCGCATCCAGCCTCACCGTTGTATCCACGATCCAGCCCGCACAAGCGACAACGAGCGCCAGCCAGAACAACAGTTCAAAGCTCTGCGTGTATTTATAGATAAAGATACCTATCGTTGGGGCGATGGCCATTGCGAGGTTATTACTCAGCCCATAATAGCCGATACCCTCCGTACGTCGGCTGGATGGCAACACATCGATGGCAACCGTTGAATTAGATACCGTTGTTGCCCCAAAAGGTCCACCATGCAACGTCCTGACGATCGTGAATAATAACAAGGTAGAGGCCGCCAGATAGCCCGCAAAGAAGATGGCAAAGGCCCCGAAGCTGATCATCAGCACCGTCTTGCGAGGGAAAGCATCGACCACATACCCACTAAAAGGCCTAAACAACAAGGCCGTGATCGTGTAGCCCGAAAGAACTAATCCGATCACGTCCTTGGTTGCTCCGAAATGTTCACTCAGATAGAGCGGCAGCAATGGTGTGAGAATATAGAAGGCGAAAAACAGCGTGAAGTTCGCCACCATCACCTTGCAATAGTTCCTATTCCATAGCCGCTCTCTCTGCTCCATTCAAAATTTATTTCACCACGAAATCAAAGGCTTGCAGGTCCTTGTCGTTCGACGAGGTACCATAAAGGATCTGATAGCGACCAGCCTTCGTCGATAGCTCGTCGATGGCCTCATCGTAATACTCGAAGGCCTCACCGTCGAGGGTAATGCTAGCCGTCTTGGTCTCGCCAGCATTCAACGACAGCTTCTGGAAGCCCTTCAAAGCCTTGATAGGTGCACCAGCATCGTCGAGAGCCTTCACATACACCTGAACGACCTCAGTTCCCTCACGCTTACCTGTATTCGTCACAGGCACAGTCACAGTCACCTTACCGTTCTTCTTCATCGACTTGGCAGAGATCTTACCCTTGCCCACGTTGAAGGTGGTATAGCTCAGACCGTAGCCGAAAGCATACTGAGGCACACCCGTGAAGTAACGATAGGTGCGGTTCTTCATCGAGTAGTCCATGAAGTCGGGCAGATCATCGTTCGAGCGATAGAAGGTCACAGGCAGCTTGCCACCAGGGTTGTAGTCGCCGAAGAGCACATCAGCAAGTGCCTTCGCACCACCCTGACCAGCATACCACGCCTGCAACAGGGCATCATACTGACCCTCGACACTTCCGAAGGCAATAGCCGAACCTGAGCAGTTCACGAAGATCACAGGCTTGCCCGTCTTGTGCATCGCCTTCACCAGCAGTTGCTGAACCACAGGCAGTTCGATGGTCTGCTTGTCACCACCCTCGCCCTCCATACGGGCAGAGATACCACCGATGATGATGATGGCGTCAGCCACGCTACACTCCTTGGCCAGATCGGTAAAGTCAGCCAGACGACGCTCGCAGATGTCACCACGCAGCATAGCGAAGTTACCAGTACCACGACGATACTCAATCACGACATCATAGTCCTTGCCTTTCTCCACGGGGAAGCCCTTGTACTCAGCACCACGACGGCCGAAACCGAAGCCACCGAAACCACGACGGCCACCGCCCTTATTCTCTTCAACCACCTGACCATTCACTTTCAGCACATAGCCATTATCGGTAGAGAGTGTGTACTTCATCTCACCCGTAAACGTAGCCGTATACTTACCGCTGATGCGCACAGCCAGATTATCGTTGGTGACACCCTCAGCAAAGCCCCAGGCACCAAAGGTCGAGAAGTTCAGCTCCGTATAGTAACCACTCTTCACAGGGTTCTCAAAGTTCGTCTCTCTGTCGTTCCAGAACTCCACGAACACACCCTTGCCGCCATTGAACTCCTGCAGGTGAGGAACGGTGGTATATTCATCATTCAGCTCACAAGCCTTGTTGTAGATGATCTTTGCACCAGGCACAGCATTCTTGATACCCTCCAACAGCGAGTGCTTGTGGTTATCAGTAGGTGTGCCACCGTAGTTACCGTTCAACAGTTCGATATCGTCGGCATTCGGACCCAGCACAGCCAGTGTCTTGATGCTCTTCGAGAGGGGCAGCACATTACCCTTGTTCTCCAACAGCACCATCGACTCGCGTGCAGCCTGCGTAGCCAGATCATTGTTCTTCTCGCTGCTGATCACCTCAGGACCCAGCTTGGCCCAAGGCAGCATGTCAGCAGGATCAAACATACCCAGTTCGAAGCGACCCATCAGGGTCTTGCGAAGATGACTGTCGAGATCGCTCTCCTTAATCAGATTCTTCTTCATACCCTCGGTGAGCGACATGAATACCTTACCGCACTCCAGGTCCGTACCGTTCAGCACAGCATCGACAGAAGCCGAGAGACCATCCTTATGCGTCTCGTGCTGACCACGGTTGAAGAAGTTGTTGATAGCGTCGCAGTCGGTGAGCACAATGGCATTGTAACCCCACTTGTTGCGCAGGATATCAATCAGCAGACGGTCGCTCGCACAGCAGGGCTTACCCTCGAAACGCTGATAGGCACACATCACCTCACGCACATTACCCTTCTGCACCAGAGCCTTGAAGGCCGGCAGATAGGTCTCCCAGAGATCACGGTTCGTGGGCTCCACATTCATCGAGTGACGCAGAGGCTCCGGACCGCTGTGCACGGCATAGTGCTTGGCACAGGCGTGGGTCTTGAAATAGCGGTCGTCGTTGCCCTGCATACCCAGAACGGTCTGCACACCGAGCACGGCATTCAGATAGGGATCCTCACCGCAGGTCTCCTGACCACGACCCCAACGCGGATCACGGAAGATGTTCACATTCGGACACCAGAAGGTCAGCTCAGGATTGCCTGGATAGTAAGTCACGCCCATGGGCACGTTGAACAACTTCGGATCGTTGTGGTCCGTACGGTTCCAGTTGGCACGGGCCTCGTCACTCACCTGTGAGAACACGTCGTACACCAGCTGGGCATTGAAGGCAGCTGCCATACCGATGGGCTGCGGATAGACCGTATAGCCACCCTGACGCACACCGTGACAGGCCTCACTCCACCAGTTGTAAGAGGGGATGCCGAGACGGTCGATAGATACCGACTTGTTCATCATCAGTCCCACCTTCTCCTCAGGTGTGAGCAGAGAGAGCAAATTTTCCACACGTTCCTGATTCGTGAGTTTCGGATCCTGGAACGGATACTTCGTTTGCGCTGACACTGAGGTGGCCAGCATGGCGGTCATCGCCAAAACCAGTAATTTCTTCATTTCTTTCTATACCTTATTAATAATTAGAATCCACCACCGGGGAAACCTCCGCCGAAGCCGCCACCACCAAAGCCGCCACCGCCGAAGCCGCCTCCGCCGAAGCCACCGCCACGACGGTTACCGCCCTGACCACGACCCTGACCACCACGGCCCTGACCACCGCCGAAGCCGCCGAACTGAGGAGCCGGACGCTTGGCAATCTCGAGCAACAGCTTGATCAACGCAGCACGACGCATACTCCATGTGGGATAGTCGTCAGCCTTCAGCACATCCATCTGGAAACCAGGCATACCACCACCCTGACGGGCACCGCCACCAGGCATATTCTGCATGAAGTCCATGCTACTGGTAGTGAGGATACAAGCCTTAGCCTTACCGTCGGCAATCAGACGGTCGACGATGGCATCAGCACCACCCACCTTAAACCAGCTCTCCATCGTGTCGTCCTTACCAGGAACCAGCTGAATCATCGTAGGCATCGAGAACATACCCATACCACCAGCTGCCGGCTGTCCACCAGGCGTCGGTGAGGTATACCAAGCCTCGTTCTGCTCCAGATCATAAGCCACACGGCCATGCTCTATCTCACCCTGTGAGGCGAAGTTATATGGAGAATTGGGGTTATCGGCCACACTGTACTTAAAGCCCTTGTCAGGCGAGAGATACATGTTGCTGGGGTCAGCCACAGGCGTGTTGTCCACGAGGAAACAGTATCTGAACGTCTCAAACAGGAAGTCGCTGATTGTGATGCTCCACACACCAGCCGTATCCTTCTCCATCAGCATCGGTGCCGGCAGGATGTCGCAGTTAAACTTCACGGTGTCGGCCTCAGGAGCTTTCAGACGGAAGATGATACCCTCTTCGGTATACTCAGGCGAAACCACCGGACGTGGGAACAAACGGGCCATCGTAGCACCCGTAAACTGCTGCTCCTGACCAGTCTTGGCAGGTGCGGGCTGGGCGTTCTTCATCGCCTCCTCAGAAGCCTTCTTGTTGAACAACAGGCGCAGGGTCTTGTCCAGGAAATACTTGGCGTTCATCCAGGTATGACCGAACTTATCCGTCGTAAACTCCTTCACAGAAGTGATACCCTTCTGATCCAGGAACTCCATATAGTCGCGGGCATTGCCATAGAGGAAATCATCAGTACCCACACCGAGCCAGAACAGATGGATCTTCTTGTTCGTGGCAGCAGCATTGTCGTAGACCTCAGGCAGCGTGGTCGAGGTGAACGAGCTGTAGCTGCAGAGATACGAGAACTTATCCAGATTGGTCAGTCCGATGGCGAGTGCCTGGTTACCACCACGTGAGAAACCACCGATGGCACGGTTGTCGGCATTGTTAATCGTACGGTAGTTCTTCTCGATATACGGCATCAGGTCGTTGATTAGGTCCTTGCTGAACACGTCACCACCAAACTGCATCTGGGGAGCACCACCCTGGGCAGGCGCAGCCGGCTTCAGCTTCGAGGGGTTACCATAAGGCAGCACGATGATCATCTCCTTGGCAGCCTTCTCATTCAGCAGGTTGTCGAGGATATAGTTCACACGACCCACCTTGTAGTACACCTCTTCCGTGTCAGTCGTACCACTGATGCAATAGAACACAGGATACTTCTTGTCGCGGTCCATCATGTAGTTGGGAGGCAGACAGACGATGGCATTGTTCGTGGCACCCAGACTCTTCGAATAATAGTGCACATACTCCACACGTCCGTGGGGCACATCGTCCTTGATGTCGTGGATACGCTTGCCGTCGCTGATCTCCAGCAGACTGTTCTTAAAGCCCTCATTGGGGAAATAGAGCTGGTTGCGGGGGTCCATCACCTGGATACCGTCAACAATAAAGCAATAGGGATACATGTCGGGTGCGGCAGGACCGAGGGTGGCCGTCCACACACCATCAGCACCCTTCGTCATAGGCTTACGGCCAGCAAACTGGACATCCACCTGAACGTCCTTTGCATAGTCGTTCCAATACTTGAAAGTGACTGTACCGTCCTTATTCACGACGGTCGACTTCTCTAAGGCCCCTTGGGCCATGCAGTTCGTAGCAAAAGCAATTACTGCTGTTAAGGCAAAACATTTTAACTTCATAATAAAATAGTTTAAACAAGTTAGAAATTTTGAGCAAAGTTAGCAATTATTATTGAACGAACCAAGCCTATATACTAAGATTAATATTTTTTAAATATGTGATTGTTAATGTTCTTTAATTGTCTGCAAGGGCGTTTTACTTTCCGCATTTTCGTTCGTCTATGTCTTATTAGAAAGGATTCAAAATACGTATTTTTATGAAAAAGTTCATCACAACCCTCTTCATGGCAGCCTGCGTTCAGGTGATGGCTGCCGCCACCGTCGTGGAAGAGTCTGCCGACGGTAAGTACATCATCAAAAACGGTGAGGTCACGATGACCATCGATGTCAATGGTGGCAAGATCCTGTCGTACAAATATGGCGATGCCGAGGTCATCAGTCAGACGCGTTTCCCCAACTCCTTCGGCAGCACCTTCTGGACCAGTCCGCAAAAGGAATGGAACTGGCCCCCGGTGGCTGAGTTCGACCGCAACCCCTACAAGGTGGAGAAAGGCGACAATCTCGTGATGACCAGCGAGGTGTCACAGAAGTTGAATTATCGTGTCAAAAAGACCTTCACGGCCAATGCCGACAAGTCGATCACCGTCAACTATACCATCAAGAATGAATCCAACGAGACGCGTAAGGTGGCTCCCTGGGAGATCACTCGTGTACCCAACGATGGCGTCATCTTCTTCGATGCCCCTGTAGAGGGTATTTGGCCTGCTGGATTGATGGACTTCAAATCGCAGTTTGGACTGAGCTGGTTCCAGGCCGACGAGGCCCAGCAGAACCGCAAGATCAATGCCGACGGTAAGGGTTGGCTGGCCTATTGTGCCAATGGTCTGCTGATGGTGAAGAAATTTGACGATCTCGATGCTTCACAGCCCGCTCCTGAGGAGGCCGAGATTCAGGTCTATGTCAACATGCGCAAGACCTTTATCGAGCTCGAGAGCCAGGGTGCCTACACCGAACTGAAACCCGGTGCCGAACTCACATGGACCGTCACCTGGTATCTCGCCCCCTTCGACGGTAAGCCCGAAGCCAGCGACGCCCTCAAACAGAAAGTCAAGAGCCTGCTGAAGCTCTAAAAAATCCAACATTTATAGACATCAAAAAGATCCGTGAAGCCGTTTTGGCTCCACGGATTTTTTATACGCGGCAGTGCGGCAGCGCGGCGGCGCGGCATTAGGAATTTGCATAATAGAGGGAAGGGAGCATATATATATATATTAAATTATTATATATTATAATATATAATAATTATATATAATA
>JAEEGJ010004595.1_pt1 | contig 46125 bp, 44 predicted proteins | sample 8958761 | NCBI WGS metagenome assembly JAEEGJ01 (sample SAMN16246546, study PRJNA631951) | gut metagenome | biome: gut microbiome; feature: rumen; material: RS-attached | host: Bos | place: Iran: Karaj | collected 2018-10
GTTCTTGTAGCTCTTCTAGGCAAAATGTATGGACCAGTAAATCAACTTCTCAATATACAAGTAGACTGGATACGATCAATGGCTATGTTCACACGTATTTTTGAATACTTTGATATGCCAGCTGAAATAGAGAACGCTCCTGACGCGATAACTCCCCAATGTGAGCCAAATGGCGAAGTGGAATTTATAAATGTTGGCTTTTACTACGAAAAAGAACGTCAGATTCTTGATAATATAACATTCAAGCTTGACTGTGGAAAATGTATAGCAATAGTAGGTCCATCAGGTTCTGGAAAGAGCACTCTTGTAAATCTTATTCCCAGACTTTACGATGTTACATCAGGTTCAGTACTCTTTGACGGTACAGACGTACGAAAGCTCGATATTTCCTATCTTAGGGATAATATTGGTATTGTAAGTCAAGAGACTTACCTTTTTAACGGCACAATTCGCGAAAATCTCCTTTATGCTAAACCAAACGCAACCGAAGAAGAACTTATTGAAGCATGCAAACAAGCAAATATATATGAATTCATTGAAAAACAGGAAAATGGTCTCGATACAATAGTTGGAAATAGGGGATTAAAGCTATCTGGCGGAGAAAAACAACGTATCTCTATTGCAAGAGTACTTCTAAAAGATCCTGCGCTAATGATATTCGACGAAGCAACTTCAGCTCTCGATTCAATATCCGAACAAAAGATACAAGATGCCATAGAACCTCTTATCTCCTCACGAACAAGTATACTTATTGCTCACAGACTTTCCACCATCCTAGCTGCAGATGAAATACTAGTTATAAAAGACGGTATCATTTCGGAAAGAGGAACTCACAGCGATCTTGTAAATCGTGGTGGAGTATATGCTGAACTTTATAAGACACAATTCAGTAAGGCTGAGAATACTGCAAGTAACTTCGATTACACGGAAGGCGAGGACTAAATAAAAAACACCAAGAAAGGTTTGAGACTGATGAGTGAAAAAGATTTCTACATTGAAGCATTTGAAAATCTTCCTGCTTTAACAGATAACAGCGAATCAATGAAAGAGATGTTTTCTCATGTCTTTTATGATTTTTTGCAACTTCAACACCTTTATGATTCAGCTATTGAAGTAGTAAAAACATATCTAAGTATACTCGATAACGAATTCGGAGTTAAATTTCAACGCAACCCAATACATAACATAGAAAGTAGATTGAAGTCACCACAATCTATAATAGGGAAACTTCAAAAAAAGAGGCTACCTATAACCACGGATGCTGCAAGAAAAAATCTCCTAGATCTTGCAGGCATTAGAGTAACCTGTTATTATATATCTGATATTTACGCTATCGTCGAAATGTTAAGCAGGCGCGATGATTTTACAGTAATTAAACGTAAGGATTACATCAAAAAACCTAAGCCAAGCGGATACCGCAGCTATCATATAATAATAAATGTGCCTGTTTATTTATCAACTCATAAAGAATATGCTCCAGTAGAAATACAGATTCGCACTATTGCAATGGACTTTTGGGCAAGTCTAGAACATCAACTCAAATACAAGACATCCGCCGAAATTCCAAGCGAGATATCACAGGAACTGCGCGAGTGTGCCGAGAGAATAGCCGAAACAGATTTGCAGATGCAGCGCATATATATGCAGATTAATGATATGGATTGATACCAAAGTGTGTTCACATACTTATTTCGCCAAGATAAGCAATAATAATTATAGATTTACAAAAAAATGCCTGTTCACATCTTTTCTTTCAGATGTTATAATTTAAATACAGAAGAAAAAGCATCTCAAAGGAAGGAGCATAAATATGTTTGAAATTGTAAAAAAAGTTAAGCGCTATATACGTGAAAAGACCTTATATATGGAAATATTAGGTGATAATAAAGTCGCATACAGAGTGCTAAGCGTTAAAATGATGATATATGGAGACGAAATCATTACATACGGAATTGAAATCGTAGACAAAAAAAGCGGCAATACTGAATGTATATCTGATTTTTCTCGAAATATAGAAGACGCAATGGCTTTTGTAGAGTCGCTTATCACCAATAAGAGTAGACCAAGGCAACTTTATAATAGAGCACTCGATTATCTAAGAGTATCAATTTAAGATATTTTTCTTTTCAGGTATGGACAAATCATATTTTTTATGTTATAATATCAAATTGAATGGTTTATAAAGCCTTATCTTGAAAGGAGATATCATTTATGGCAGAGTTAAAATACGAAATAACAGAAAAATTAGGCGTTCTTTCAGAAAATGCCAAGGGTTGGACAAAGGAACTCAATTTGGTGAGTTGGAATGACCACGATGCTAAGTACGACATTCGTGAATGGTCACCAGACCACTCAAGAATGGGAAAGGGTGTTACTCTTACTGCAGACGAACTTGCACAGCTCAAGGAGATTCTTGCAGGCATAGACCTTGATTCTTTCGATGAATAAAACTTAAGGCAGCTCATTGAGCTGCCTTTTTCCATTATCCAATTGTCTTTATACCGAAATATGTTAGCACCAGTAAACCAAGAACAATACGATACCAACCGAATACCTTAAAATCATGTTTTTTAATGTAATCCATAAGGAATTTGATAACAAAAACTGAAACAATAAATGCAATGATACAACCAGTTAAAAGAACTACTGCTTCACTTGCAGAAAAATTAAAACCGAATTTAACGAGCTTCAGTAAGCTAGCTCCAAACATTACTGGAATAGCAAGATAGAATGTAAATTCAGCAGCTACTGTTCTTGATACACCTATAAGAAGAGCTCCAACGATAGTTGCACCAGAACGAGAAGTTCCAGGAAAAAGAGCAGCAATCAGCTGAAATACTCCAATAATAAGTGCTGCATTATATGTGAGCTCAGCAATTGTGTTTATTTTCGGCTTTCTGCCTTTATTCCAGTTTTCAATAACAATAAACGCCACACCAAAAACGATAAGAGCTATAGCAACTGTCCACGGATTGTATAAATGTTCGTCAACCCAATCATCAAGGAGAAATCCAATTACAGCAGCAGGTATACAAGCTACCAGCACTTTGAACCACATCTTGAAAATATCTGTCTTTATCATCTGACCAAAAGGCGACTTGTTTAACGGATAAGCGTTATCTTTTTTGCCAAAAGGCCATAGCTTCTTCCAAAATATTACTACTACTGCCATTATGGCTCCGAGTTGTATGACAACATCGAACATTTCTTTAAAATCCTCGCTTTGATCAAGCTTCAGGAAGTTTTCAACAAGGATAAGATGTCCTGTACTGCTTATTGGTAACCATTCAGTTATACCTTCAACAATTCCGAGTATTATGGTTTTAATAAGTTCCCAAATCATAGTTAATTTGTTCCTTTCAAAAAAATACAACAGATATTATATCACATTTAATCTATACTGTCAATCATTTTGGTCAGGATACTTGCAAAGCTTGAATTTTCTCTTTGAAATAGAAAGAATTCCTTCGTTTTTCAGCCTTGTTATCTCACGCTGGAGAGCACTTCTATTTACACAAAGATAATCAGAAAGCGCAGTAGTTGAAAAAGGTATTTGCGGGGTTTTACCCTTTGGTGTCTTTTCTTCAATTATGCTTAGACAGCTTATTAGTTTATCCGCAATTGAGCGCTGACTGAGAACTTCTATACGTTCATTTAAGGAAATAGCTTTTTCAGACATTAAATCAAGAAGGTTTTCGACTACTCGTGTATGGCAATGACAGGCATTCTCACATCTTTTAGTGATTTCAGAACGTCTTACAAACATTACCTCACACTCAGTCTCAGCTATTATTTCAATTCCACTTCTCTGCGAAGCTGTAAAGGTAAAATATACACCGAAAACGCTCTGTTCTCCAAGTGATTCCATGATAGAACGAACTCCATTTATATCATATCTTATCATAACTGCAGTACCGTTAAGAATAATACCTAGCTTGTCTGGATTATCAGAATAGTCCATAATACGGTTCCCTGATTTGAATTTTTTTATATCTGCATTAAAACAGTTTATCATTCGATGACAATCACTTTGTTCTATTCCTTTAAACAATATATTTTCTTCTGGAAGCATAAAAAAACACTCCTTTGTTGCATATGCAACAGATTTTTTATTTATTATATGATACAATATATTCAGTCAAATGTCAATACTATTTCTATGGAGGTCGAAAACAATGAAGGTAAACGTTATCGGAGAACAGATTTCTCAAGACGAGATCAATGCATACATTGATTACGGCAAGAAAAAGTACAGCGACAGAGAGATACTTGGTATGTCTGTTAAGATTGATGGAGATTATGTTGATCTTCAGTATGATTTTGCTAAAGATGTACCCTTTGACAGAATAAGAAGAATCACAGGATATCTTGTAGGTACTCTTGATCGTTTCAATAACGGAAAACGCGCTGAAGAGCATGACAGAGTAAAGCATTCGGTTTGATTTTGTCCATATAAGCAAAGCAGTGTCTTAGCTCGGACTAAACAATATATTAATTATAATGGAGGTAAACAATTATGAAGACTTATGTATGTCCTGTTTGCGGATATGTTCACGAAGGAGATACACCACCTGAGAAATGTCCACAGTGCGGTGTTCCTGGCTCAAAATTCATTGAAAAGGAAACTGGAGATAAACTTGTATTTGCTTGCGAACATGAGCTTGGTGTTGCCAAAGCAGTTACAGATCAAGAGATTCTCGACGGACTTCGTGCAAACTTTAGCGGAGAATGTACAGAAGTTGGTATGTATCTTGCAATGGCAAGAGTAGCATATAGGGAGGGATATCCTGAAATAGGCGCATACTGGGAAAAGGCTGCTTATGAAGAAGCAGAGCACGCTGCTAAGTTTGCAGAGCTTCTTGGTGAAGTTCTTTCTTCTTCCACAAAGGAAAATCTCGAAAAGAGAGTTGCTGCCGAGCACGGCGCAACAGACGGCAAGCTGAAGCTCGCTAAAAGAGCTAAGGAGCTCAACCTTGACGCTATCCATGATACAGTTCATGAAATGGCAAAGGACGAGGCTCGTCATGGCAAAGCATTTGAAGGACTTCTCAAGAGATACTTCGGTTAATAATTTAAGCATAATGCGGTGGGAATTATCTCACCGCTTTTTGTTTTTATATTAATAATATGTTCAAAATCAACCAAACCACTTGAAATAATACATGATATTTGATATAATATAATCACATATTTCCAAGGAGGGATAAAATTATGGAGAAAATACTTGACTGGAGCAAATATCTCGAAAAAGCCGCCGAGACCGTTTCCGAGGGAATAGTTATGCTGAAAAACGACAACGGCGTACTTCCACTGAATAAAAGTGATAATATTGCTGTTTTCGGACGTATACAGCTTCATTATTATAAAAGCGGAACCGGTTCTGGCGGAATGGTAAACGTTTCAAAGGTCACAAGCATCGTTGACGGACTTATTGAAGCAGGAGTCAAAGTAAACGAAAAGCTTCTGGAAATATACAGAAAATGGGATGAAGAAAACCCGTTTGATCAGGGCGAAGGCTGGGGCAACGAACCATGGTCACAGAAGGAAATGCCCCTTGCCGACAGCATTGTTGAAGAAGCGTCCAAAGAAAGCAGCAAAGCTGTTATAATTATAGGAAGAACATCAGGTGAGGAACAGGACGCAAGACTCGAAGCAGGTTCGTATCTTCTTTCCGAAGACGAAAAGGACATGCTGAAAAAGGTAAGAAAGTATTTTGATAAAGTAATTATCCTGCTGAATGTAGGCAGTCTTATTGATATAAATGATATTTGTAAAATAGGCACAGATGCTTTGCTGTACGTATGGCAGGGAGGCATGACAGGCGGAACAGGTACGGCAGCAGTTCTGACAGGTAAAGTAAGCCCCTCGGGAAAACTTCCCGATACTATCGCAGAAAAAATATCTGACTACCCATCAGATGAGAATTTCGGACAAAAGGACCGCTCTTTCTACAAAGAGGATGTATACGTAGGCTACCGCTGGTTTGAGACATTTTCCAAAGAAAAAGTAGTTTATCCTTTCGGTTTCGGACTTTCGTATACTACTTTTGATATAGAATTCTTATCCGCCAGCGGCGAAGATATTCTGACATTCAATATAAAAGTGACTAATACAGGCAAATTCTCCGGAAAAGAAGTAGTTCAGATTTATGTTGAAAAATCTCAGGGCAAATTAGGACAGCCTGCAAGAATACTTTGCGGATTTGCCAAAACCAAACAGTTGTCCGCAGGAGAGTCTCAGGAGCTTTCAATATCCGTAAAGAAATGCGATATTGCTTCATATGACGATTCTGGAGTTACAGGCAACGAATACTGCTGGATACTTGAGGACGGAGATTACAGCTTCTGGTTAGGCTCTGACGTAAGATCTGCAAAAAAAATATATTCTTTCAACCAGTCAAATACAGTAGTTGTTGAAAAGTGCTCTCCGGCGCTTGCGCCTGTAATTGCATTTGAACGTATAAAGCCAAACAAAACCGACAGTGGATTTGAAGTTTCAAACGAAACAGTTCCAACAAGCACGGTCGATGAAGAAAAGCGCCGTATAGAAAAGCTCCCGACTGTTATCGAATATACAGGTGATAAGGGCATAAAGCTTTCAGATGTTAAAAGTGGAAAACACACTATGAAAGAATTTATCGCTCAACTTTCCGATCATGACCTTTCATGCATTGTACGAGGCGAAGGAATGGGAAGTCCGCGTGTTACAGCAGGAACTGCTTCTGCATTCGGCGGAGTTTCTGATAAACTTTATGATTTTGGTATTCCTGCGTGCTGCTGCTCTGACGGTCCTTCGGGTTTGAGGCTTGACTGCGGTACTAAGGCTTTCAGTCTGCCTAATGGTACTCTCATAGCTTCGACGTTCAATCGAGAGCTTGTACAGGAGCTTTTTGAATTCTTGGGAACAGAAATGATTGCAAATAAAGTGGATTGTCTGCTTGGACCGGGAATGAATATACACCGTCACCCTCTAAACGGAAGAAACTTTGAGTATTTCTCGGAAGACCCGTACCTTACAGGTCAGATGGCTGCCGCTGAGCTTAAGGGGCTTCATAGTGTCGGCGTAACAGGTACTGTAAAACATTGCTGCGCCAACAATCAGGAAACAAATCGCCATTTTCTTGATTCCGTTGTTTCTGAGAGAGCTCTTCGTGAAATATACCTCAAAGGCTTTGAGATCGCTGTTAAAGAGGGAAATGCAAGTACTATCATGACAACATACGGCTCTCTCAACGGTATATGGACAGCAGGCAACTACGATCTTAACACTGTTATCCTCCGTGACGAATGGGGCTTCAAAGGGCTTACAATGACGGACTGGTGGGCAAATGTAAACTTCCGAAGCGAAGAACCGAAAAGAAGTTATTATATCCCGATGATACGCGCTCAGAATGATGTTTATATGGTATGTGCCGACAGCTCAGCGGTTGATAATGATATTTTAAACGCCCTTGAAACAGGTATCATCACAAGAGGAGAGTTGCAACGCAACGCTGAAAACGTACTCAGATTTGTCATGACAACTCATGCCATGGACAGGCTCACGGGAAGCGATGATATAGTAAAGATAATCAACAGAGACGAAAGCAAAAACGCATCAGATGAACCTGTAGTATTTTATGATATTGAAAAGAATCTGAAGATAGACCTTGAAAACGTCGAAAGCAGGAAAGGCGATAATTATGCATTTGCATTGATACTGAAAAATCTCGGCTGGTATAAGGTCACAGTAACGGCTTCATCAACTCAGAGCACTCTTGCACAGCTGCCAATAACGATCTTTTCAATGGGAACACCAAGTGGTACGCTTACATGGAATGGAACAGAAGGAAAACCTGTATCAATTTCGTGTACAATCCCGATGTTCTCGAGATTTTCTGCTATAAGGCTCTACTTCGCTCAGAACGGTCTGAAGCTGCACAGCATTGAATTTGAGCTTGAAAAAGCCGAAGATAATATAGAACTTGCATTTGCATCGGAGGATCAATAATGAACATACAGATTTTCGGTACAAAAAAGTGCTTTGACACTAAGAAAGCTGAACGTTACTTCAAGGAGCGCAATATAAAGTACCAGTTTATAGATATGAAAGAAAAAGGAATGAGCCGCGGCGAGTTCAACAATGTAAAAAAAGCCTTAGGCGGAGTCGATATGCTTATAAATCAGGAGCACAAGGACAAAGACCTTATTGCCTTGCTTCAGTATCTTTCAGATGAAGCAAAGGAAGAAAAGGTACTTGAAAATCCTCAAATAATCGTTACTCCTGTTGTCAGAAACGGATCAAAAGCAACAATAGGATATCAGCCAGACATATGGAAAAACTGGGATTAGTTTGTTAAAAAATAAAAATTTGTGTTGAATCAGTAAAAATTTGATAAAAGGTAGTGCATTTTTCATTTAATTATGTTATAATTATTATATGTTAGTTTTTAGCTGACAAGCAATTGACGAAAATATCTATTTTTCGCACAATAAATTTTTAATAGGGATTATTTTCCCGAAAGGAGCTATAATTATGGGTATTATTCAGGCAGCTCTCGTCGGAGCATCTCAGACTCTTGCAGATCAATGGGAAGAATTTTATACTTGTGACGCTCTTCCTTCTGATGTTCTTGTTGTCAGAGCTAAAAAACAGCTTGGAAAACATTCATCTAACACAAGAGGAAATGATAATGTTATTTCCGACGGAAGCGGAATCGTAGTTCACGAAGGCCAAGCTATGATTATGGTGGACCAAGGCATGGTCACTGAAATTGCGACACAGCCTGGTATATATAAATATCAAACTGGTACTTCTCCAAGTATATTCAACAGCAGCTTCGGTACTGGTCTCAAGGATATGTTCAAGGAAATGTGGGAGCGTATCAAGCACGGCGGTACAGCTGCAAAGGATCAGAGAATCTATTACTTTAACATGAAGGAGCTTCTGGATAACAAATTCGGCACACAGAATCCTGTTCCTTTCAGAATGGCATATCAGGATCTCGGCAGAAGCTTCACAGTCGGTGTTCGCTGTAACGGTGTATATTCATACAAGATCGCTGATCCTGTTCTTTTCTATGTTAATGTATGCGGAAATGTAGCTGATAAATATTTACGTTCTCAGCTTGACAATCAGCTCAAGAGCGAGTTCCTTGATTCACTTCAGCCTGCATTTGCTGCAATTTCAGCTTCAGGCATCAGATACGATGAACTTCCGGGAAGACAGAGAGAAGTTAAGGCTGCAATAGAGACCGAAGTCAATCCTATGTGGAAAGAAAAGAGAGGTCTCCAGATCTGGACAGTAAATATCAATTCCGCAACTATCTCGGAAGAAGATACAAAGAGAATCCAGGAATTTGAAGACAGAGCTTGGAATCGTGACCCCGGCAATGCAGCTGCAACACTTGTTGAAGCTCAGGCACAGGCTATGCAGAATGCTGCAAATAACCCTAACGGAGCTGCTATGGGTCTTTTCGGTATGGGAATGGCTCAGCAGGCAGGCGGTACTAACGCTCAGAACCTCTTTGGTATGGCTCAGCAGAATCAGGCTGCACAGATGGCACAAGCTCCCGCAGCACCCGCTGCTGCTTCGTCTGACTCATGGAAGTGCGAATGCGGCGAAGTAAATACAGGTAAATTCTGCTCAGGCTGCGGAAAATCAAAGCCTGTAGTACTTACTCCCGACGGCTGGACATGCGACTGCGGATCGGTAAATAAGGGTAGGTTCTGTTCTAACTGCGGCAAAAAGAAGCCTGAAGGAGCTCCACTCTACAAGTGCGACAAGTGCGGATGGGAACCTGAGGATCCGATGAATCCTCCTAAGTTCTGTCCTGAGTGCGGTGATCCTTTCACTGATGATGATATTGTAAAGTAATGATACATATCGGGCGGACCTTGGCGTCCGCCCATTTTAAATAGTTTATTTTCAAAGGAAAGAGATAAAAAATGACAGATTTGATTGAATATAAGTGTCCGTCATGCGGAGCATCGCTTCATTATGATATAAAACAAAATAGTTTATCATGTAGATTTTGTAAAAACACATATGATCCTGAGTATATGTGCTACCGCATTCACCCGCACATAGTCAAAAAAGATTCTGATTTTGACTGGGTAGAAAGATCAAAAGCAGTATGGGAGCCTTTTGAAGTCGACCATTATGTTGAATTAGACTGTCCTTCATGCAACGCAAAGATCATAACAAGATCATCGACAGCAGCTTCTGTATGTCCGTTTTGCGGAAATGCTGTAATAAAGTCATCGAATTTCAAAAGAGATATTCGTCCCGATAAAGTTATACCGTTCAAAATACCGAAGCAGGTATTTGCTGATAAATACATGAATTATATTTCAGATATAAGATTTATTCCCAAAGAATTCAAGGATAAAGCAGTTATCAACAAAATAGTTGGCTGCTACATACCTGTATGGAGTTACAGCTGTACTTGCGAAACAACGGTTGATTACTCGTTCTGTTCATCTGTTCAACTTAAAAATTATCCCATACTTGCTAATGAAAGTGATATCAAAAGCGAAGTATTTTATTCTCTTTGGCCTTTTGATTTTAATAAAGCCGAAGTTTTTAACGAGGCATACCTTTCAGGTTATTTTGCAAGCAGATATTCTATCGGTGCAAAAAATGCCATGGAAAATACAGATCCCGAAATCAAAAATTGTTGTTCGGAAAAAACATTAAAACAAGCTGATGTAATAACTGTCGGTCCATCAAATCCCGATAAGGATAATAATAAGCTGCTTAACGAACTATTTGACGGCAAATTTGAGGAAGTAATATATGACAGGCAAATGACATATTATCTTATACCGATCTGGCTCTTAAATATAACTTGCGGAAATAAAACGTACACCTTTGCTATGAATGGTCAAACGGGTAATATGTATATTGATGATATTCCGGAACCGAAAATTTTAAGTAAATACTTTTTACTTACTTATTTGATATTGCAGCTTTCAGAATCAATCTTAGGATCGCTGCTTTTGAGAAATGATATATCTGCTGTACTATTTATTAATCTTTATCTCATTTTATTTCTTTTTCTCCCGAATTTACTTATTTCTTATGCTATATTGCATTCTAAATTTAAAACAACGCTATCTAAATTAGATCTATACCGCTATCAAAAAAAATTTAAAGTGCGTGATTTTATTCATTAAACTGTTGAAATATATTGATACTGAGGTGAAATGAATGTCTGATGTAATAGAATATAAATGTCCTGCCTGCGGCGGTAAGCTTGAATTTGATTCCTCCTCGCAGAAAATGAAGTGTCCTTTTTGCGAGTCTGAATTTGAAGTTGATTCCATAAAGGATCATGATAATTGTCTCGAAAACATCAAAGACGATGACATGAAATGGGATTCCATATCAGGCGGAGAATGGCAACAGGGTGAAGCAGAAATTATGAAGGTATACAAATGTAAATCATGCGGTGGGGAAATAATTACCGACCAAACTACATCTGCTTCAAAATGTCCATACTGTGACAATCCTGTTGTAATGTTAGGTAATTTTGCAGGTGATCTTAAACCTGATTACATAATCCCTTTTAAATATGATAAAGAAGCAGCGAAAGCTGCATTATACAAACATCTCGAAGGAAGAAAACTACTTCCAAAAGTTTTCAAGGACCAGAATCATATAGATGAAATAAAAGGTGTTTACGTACCCGTGTGGCTTTTTGATGTAGATGCAGAAGGAAAAATGCTCTTCAAAGGCGAAAAACTAAGAAACTGGTCTGACGGGAAGTTCAATTATATCGAAAGGAACTACTATTCCATTCAACGAGAGGGAAACGTAGAATTTGAAAGAGTCCCCGTTGACGGCTCAACCAAAATGCAAGACGATCTCATGGAATCAATCGAGCCTTTTGATTTCAAGGATGCAGTTGAATTCAAAACAGCATATTTATCAGGATATCTTGCTGACAGATACGATGTTTCGGCGGAAGACAGCATTGAAAGAGCAAATGATAGAATAAAGAACACAACGGAACAGTTATTTGCGAGTACAGTGCAAGGATACAACTCAGTATCTCGTGAAAATAGTTCTATAAGATTGAAAAACGGAAAAGCACAATATGCTCTTTACCCTGTATGGATACTTAATACTACATGGGAAAATAAAAAGTATATTTTCGCTATGAACGGACAGACGGGAAAATTCGTCGGTGATTTACCAATAGATAGCGGAGCATCTGCAAGATGGTTCTTTGGTATCGCCGCAGTCGTTACAGCTGTCTGCTTTGGTATATCTCTTATTTTGGGACTTACATAAGGAGTAAGCAATATGAAACTAAGAAAATTAATTACTGCATTTGCCGCACTGTTTGTATTTTCAACTGTATTTTTCAACTTCAAAAACAAAGAAATAATAGTCGCTCATGCTGATTATGAATTTGAATTTATCGACGAAACTGAAAATACAAGTATTGATGGCAATGACTATGATATCGATATCATCGAAATTGAAACTATAGATATTAACCCAAACAGCAGCGCAGACAGTTATAATTATTCAGGTTCAACTGTTCGATCATACAATCCTGTTTCTGCATTCATAATTTGCCTTTTAATCGGACTTATTTCTGCATTCATTGTGGTTTCCATAATGAAATCAAGCATGAAATCAGTATACAAAAAGCAAGGAGCAACAGACTACAGAAAACAGAACGGATTCAAGCTTGATGTAAAAACAGATAACTTTCTTGGAAAAAGAGTGGAAAAAAGCCCTATCATGAGAGTCGATAATTCAAGTTCACAGAAATAAAATAATCTGAAACAATCCGAATTTAAGATAATTATAGATTTTTTGTTGACAAAGCTTTTGTTTTGATGTATAATAATTCTGATATGGCAAAATAAGAATAGCCTAATTATATTTTCAGTGAGAATGATAAAAAGTTCTATGGAGGAAACAGATTTATGTGCGGAATTGTTGGATTTACAGGAAGTGCTCAAGCAGCTCCTATTTTGCTTGATGGTCTTTCAAAGCTTGAATACAGAGGTTACGACTCAGCTGGAATCGCTGTAAGAGACGGATCAAATGACACTGAGGTCGTAAAAGCTAAGGGTAAGCTTAAGGTACTAAAGGAAATGACAAATAACGGTGATGCAGTAAAAGGTGACTGTGGAATCGGACATACTCGTTGGGCAACTCATGGCGAACCTTCTGCTCTCAACGCTCACCCACACTCAAGTGACGATGAAAATGTTATAGCTGTTCACAATGGTATCATTGAAAATTATCAGGAATTAAAGGAAAAACTTGTAAAAAGTGGTTATTCGTTTAATTCTCAAACTGATACAGAAGTAGCTGTTAAACTTATCGATTATTATTTTAAGAAATACGAACTTGGTCCTGTAGATTCTATAGCTCGCGCAATGATCCGTATCAGAGGTTCATATGCTCTTGCAGTAATGTTTAAGGATTATCCAGGAGAAATTTACACAGCTCGTAAAGACAGTCCGATGATCATTGGTGTAACAAATGGCGAGACTTATGTAGCTTCAGATGTTCCTGCAATATTAAAATACACAAGAAATGTATACTATATCGGAAATATGGAAATTGCAAAGCTCGTTAAAGGCGCTGTAACATTCTACAATATTGACCGTGAAGAAATCGAAAAGCCTATAACAGAAATCAAGTGGGATGCTGAAGCTGCTGAAAAAGGTGGATACGAGCATTTTATGCTCAAAGAAATACACGAACAGCCAAAGGTTGTACGCGATACTATCAATTCGGTAATCAAGGATGGCAAGATTAATTTCTCTGAAATCGGACTCACCAATGAAGAAATGCAGAAAATTAGCCAGATTTATATAGTAGCATGCGGAAGTGCTTATCACGTTGGTATGGCTGTGCAGTATGTTATAGAAGACTTCACATCTATCCCTGTAAGAGTAGAACTTGCTTCAGAATTCAGATACAGAAAGATGACACTTGTTAAGGACAGTCTTGTAATTATAATTAGTCAATCGGGTGAAACAGCTGACAGTCTTGCTGCTCTCAGAGAAGCAAAAGAAAAAGGGATAAAGACACTCGGTATCGTTAATGTTGTTGGTTCTTCAATAGCTCGTGAAGCCGATAATGTATTTTATACACTTGCAGGTCCAGAAATATCAGTTGCTACAACAAAGGCTTACAGTACTCAACTCATTGCTGGTTACCTTCTTGCTATACAATTCGCTGTATCAAGAGGCGAGATGACAGAGGAAAAATCTGCTGAACTTCTCAAGGAACTGTTCACGATTCCTGATAAAATCAAAAAGATACTTGAAGATAAGGAAAGAATTCAGTGGTATGCAAACAAACTTGCAAGTGCAAAAGACGCATTCTTTATCGGTCGTGGCATAGACTACGCTATTGGACTAGAAGGCAGCCTCAAGATGAAAGAAATCAGCTATATCCACTCTGAGGCATACGCTGCAGGTGAGCTAAAGCATGGTCCTATCAGTCTTATCGAAAGCGGTATTCCTGTAATCGGTGTTCTTACCCAACAGGATCTTTATGAAAAAACTATCAGCAACATGGTTGAGGTAAAGAGCCGTGGTGCTTCACTCATGGGACTTACAACATATGGTAACTACAGCATTGAAGATCTTGCTGACTTCACGGTTTATATTCCTCAGACTGATGCGCATTTTGCAGGAAGTCTCTCAGTAATACCACTTCAGCTGTTAGGTTATTATGTATCTGTTGCAAAGGGCTTTGACGTTGATAAACCGAGAAACCTTGCAAAAAGTGTTACTGTTGAATAATTATATAAACAGGCTGTCGTTCATTTTACGTCAGCCTTTTTATATATTGTAAAAGGTGATATCATGAAAAAAAAATCAGTAACTGAACTGGGGCACCCTGAAAATCCGCATGGAAATGCAGGATTTGAAATGTTAAAAGGAATGAATGAACACCATTCTCCAGTTACAGAGTGGGCTCTTGGCTTTTTTAATATTTTACCAAGAAATATAGTCCTTGACATTGGCTGCGGCGGTGGAGCAGCTATAAAAAAAATAGCTGATACAACTGATGCGGAAGTAATATACGGAATAGATCACTCTGACGTATCAGTAGAATTATCAACTACAAACAACCAAAGCTACATTAAGTGTGGAAAAGTAAAAATATCAAAAAACAACGTTGAAGCTCTATCTTTTGAAAATGAGAAATTTGACAGAATAATTACAGTTGAAAGCTTTTATTTCTGGCCAGATCCAGTTAAATGCCTTAAAGAAGTATACAGAGTCCTTAAAAAAGGCGGTAAATTCCTTATAGTTGCTGATATACACGGTGACGCAAAACTTGACAAAAAGGATATTGAGGGAATACGAAAATTCAATCTTTTCAATCCAACACTAGCCGAATTTAAATCTCTCCTTGAAACTGCAGGTTTTGCCAATGTTATTATACACACCAAATATGGAGAAAAATGGGTCTGTGCTGAAGGTAACAAGTAAATACTACTCCAATAAGCTGTTATGTAACACAACATTTGGGACTTCTCCGACTATTACATTTTCTGCAATTAGTAATTCAAATTCAGAGATCGTACAAAAGCTCAGCATAGGAGTTGAAGAACTCATTTTTATTGCTATAATTGCGGTAATCCTGTGCTTTGTCTGATTTACCCCTGCTGATACTAGTTCACTTTTTAGTCTTACAGAAGCGCACCCTACAGGTGAAATCTTTATATGTATCTTTGGACCTTTCCCATTTAGAAGGAATGTTTTTGTTAGAGATCCTAAAGGTATTGATGCTTTTTTCCAACTTATAGTCTTTATTTTCTTATTTATTTCAAGAATAAGCTCTGACTGAGCCTTATTTACAGCATAAGAAATAGTTTCTATGGAAGTTATCTGCTTTTGGTCGTTATAAATTACGGCAGCGAAGTCACTATATCTGTATTTATTCTTGTCAAGATATTCTGAAACACAGCTCTCTATTAACTCTGAAGCTTCTTTTTCTGCAAAATGCTCCGCTTGTGTTCTAACAATCGGCTTAAGTAAGTTATTTATTCTTATAAACAACAATAACACTGTAATACCAAATATAATTAAATATGTTATCGATCTTTTCATTTTCTTTTTTCTGCGTTTCACTCTCATCGTTTCACCCTTTCTTCGATATTCAATGATTTATTATATTCTCGGTCTATAATTAAAGTTACTATAATACAATACAATAAATATTTTTAAAAAATGAGTCCAAAGCATTGACATTTTTGTTAAACAGCGTTATAATAATAAATGTATAGCATTGATGGGAATGACTGTATCAATTACGACACAGAGAAAAAGCGGTTGGTGTGAGCTTTTCGTAATAATCAGGTGCTCCCCCTGAGCTACTTTGGGAAACCGAAGCGTATTTCTGCGTTAAAGAATTAAGAGGGGAAAGTATAACTTTCTCAAATTTGGGTGGTACCACGAGAGCCTTCGTCCCATTTGGCGGCGAGGCTTTTTTTGTATTACTAAGTTTTATATTTTTATTAAAGGAGATATATTTATGCAGTGGACAGGTCTTAACGATCTACGTGAAAAGTATTTATCTTTTTTTGAGAGCAAGAACCATACGAGAATGGCAAGTGCCTCTCTTGTTCCTCAGGGTGACAAGAGCCTTCTTCTTATAAATTCAGGTATGGCTCCGCTAAAAAAATTCTTCCTCGGACAGGCTACTCCTCCGAACAAGAGAGTTACTACTTGTCAAAAATGTATAAGAACTCCGGATATCGAAAGTGTTGGTAAAACAGCACGTCATGGCACATATTTTGAAATGCTCGGTAACTTCTCATTCGGTGATTATTTTAAAACAGAAGCTATTGAGTGGGCATGGGAATTTCTCACAAAAACTCTTGAAATCCCGGCTGAAAAGCTTTGGATCACTATTTTTGAAAGCGATGATGAAGCAGAACAGATATGGGAAAAACACATTGGTATCCCTCACGACAGAATAATCCGTCTTGGTAAAAAAGACAACTTTTGGGAGCACGGTTCAGGTCCATGTGGTCCATGTTCTGAGATTCATTTTGATCGTGGTGAAGCATACGGTCCTTTCGAAAACTTTGAACAGGCAAGCGATTGCGACAGAGTGATAGAGATTTGGAACCTCGTTTTCAGTCAGTTTGACAGCGATGGCGAAGGTCACTATGCCGAGATGAAGAATAAGAATATTGATACAGGTATGGGACTCGAAAGACTTGCCTGTGTAATGCAAGGTGTTGACAATATCTTCGAGGTTGATACTGTTCAAAATATCATGAAGCATATTTCTTCTATTGCAGGTATTGAGTACAAGAAGGATGCCAAAAAAGACGTCTCTCTCCGCGTTATTACAGACCATATAAGAAGTACCACTTTCATGGTTGGCGATGGTATTCTTCCTTCAAACGAAGGACGCGGATATGTTCTCCGCCGATTACTTAGAAGAGCTGCACGTCACGGCCGACTTTTAGGTATAACAAAGCCTTTCCTTTGTGATGTATGTGATACAGTCATCAATGAAAACGCAAATGCATACCCAGAACTAGCTGAAAAACGTGATTATATCAAGAAGATAATTGGAGTTGAAGAAGAGGCTTTTGCTAAGACTATTGATAAGGGCACTGAATTACTCAATCAGTTTACAGATAAACTTACTTCTGAGGGAGGAAATGTTCTCTCAGGTGATGATGCTTTCAAACTTTCTGATACATATGGATTCCCAATTGATCTTACTGAAGAAATATGCGAAGAAAAAGGCTTTACTGTAGACCGCGAACGCTTTACTGAGCTTGCTAAGGAACAGAGAGCAAGAGCTAAGGCTGACCATGCAGCTAAGGCTGGCTCTTCATGGGCAGACAACAGTATTAAAGTTGATGCTCCTGCAACCATCTTCACTGGTTACACGGATTTTGAAACGCAGGACGCAGAAGTACTCGCTATTTACAGAAATGGCTCTGAAGTTGAGACTGCTGTTGAGGGTGACGATGTTGTTATTGTTCTCGATGTTACGCCTTTTTACGCTGAGAGTGGTGGACAGGTAGGCGACACAGGCATGATTATAAATGGTGCTAATATCGCATCTGTTGACGATACTATAAAATCAGAGGGACATTATTTACATATTGCTACAATTGAACAGGGAAGTCTCTCAAAGGGTGACAAAGTACTTGCTCAGATTGAAAAAGATCGTAGAATGGCCATTATGCGTAACCACACTACAGCACATCTTCTTCAGCGCGCACTCAGACAGATTCTCGGAGACCATGTTCATCAGGCTGGTCAGCTTGTAAACGAAAAGTCTTGTCGTTTCGACTTTAACCATTTCAGTGCAATGACTGAGGAAGAAATAGCAAAAGTAGAATCTATAGTAAATTCTGAAATAATGGAAGCATTTCCTGTAACTATGCAAGAAATGCCAATTGACGAAGCAAGGAAGCTAGGTGCTATGGCTCTATTTGGTGAGAAATACGGTGATACTGTACGTGTTGTTACTGCTAACAAATCAGTAGAGTTTTGTGGTGGTACACATATATCCAATTCTTCACAGATTGGACTTTTCAAGATTGTTTCTGAAAGCTCTGTAGCAGCAGGTGTAAGGCGTATCGAAGCTGTCACTGGTACAGGAGCACTTGAATTGATGAACAGCTTTAAAGATACTATTATCCGTTCTGCAAAGGCTTTAAAGCTTGCAAACGTTAATGAACTTCCTGAAAAATGTGCGGCTCTTGCAGCAGAGGCAAAGGAAAAGGACAAGAAGATAGAAAGCCTTACTCAACAGATAGCAAACTCCAAAACAGCGGCTCTCTTCGACAATGCAAAAGAAATAAACGGATTAAAGATAGTTTCAGCAAGAATGGACGGATCTGCACCAGATGCTCTTAGAAAGCTTGGAGATAGTATAAAGGACAAAAATGAGGCCATCATAGCCCTCTTTGCAGGAACTATTGAAAACAAGGGAACATTTTACTGCGTATGTACTAAGGAAGCAGTTGCTAAAGGAGCTAACGCAGGCAAGATAGTTCGCGAAATAGCTGGCTTAACAGGCGGTAAGGGCGGTGGAAAGCCTGACGGAGCTATGGCAGGTGCTGGCGATATAAACAAGATTGACGTTGCTATGGCAAAATTTGTTGATGTAGTTTCAGAAACAATACAATAATCAACAGGCGAACTAACCTGAACATTTAATATAAAGGAGAATTAATATGGACTGTTTATTCTGTAAAATAATCGATGGAGAAATACCAAGCACAAAGATCTATGAAGACGAATTCGTTTATGCATTCAAGGACATAGCTCCTATAGCCCCAATTCATTACCTTATAATCCCAAAGGTTCATATAACCTCTGCAAATGATATTACAAATGAAAATTCTTCAACAGTTTCCAAGGTCTTTGAAGCTGCCGCAAAAATTGCAAAGGCCGAGGGAATAGCAAGTTTTCGTATTATAAACAACTGCGGAGATGACGCAGGACAAACAGTAAAGCATCTTCACTTCCATATGCTTGCAGGCGTTAAAATGGGCTGGGGACCTGAGTCTCTCGGCAAGACAGAATAAGGAGGCAAAATCGTGGCAGAAACATATAAAATGACAATTGCAGGACTTGAAAGGGAACTACCTATCTGTCCTCTCAACGACAAAATCGACATTGCTGCATTCGTTATGTTTTCTGATGTGGAGCTCACTGTAGCTGTTTCAGAAAAGCTTCTGAGCAAATCTCCTTATTTTGATGTAATTCTAACTGCTGAATCAAAGGGCATTCCTCTCGCATATGAAATGGCAAGACAAAGTGGAAAGCCCTACGTAGTAGCAAGAAAATCTGTAAAGCTATACATGACCGACCCTATCTGCGTTACTGTTAAATCAATAACTACGGCCGCCAAACAGAAACTCTATCTTTCTCAGGAAAAAGCTGCAATGCTCAAAGGAAAAAAAGTGCTTATCGTAGATGATGTAATAAGTACAGGTGAGTCACTTCTAGCACTCGAAAAGCTTACAACAGAGGCCGGCGGTAACATATCAGGAAGATCTGCTGTACTTGCTGAGGGTGACGCATGCGAAAGAAAAGATATATGTTTTCTTGAGAAGCTACCTCTTTTCTTTAAATAAGGAATAGAATTATGAAGCGAAAAATGATTATTGCTGCGACAGCGTATATGGCGAATTATTTTTCGCTTCATTTTTTACCACATCATTTTTATAAACATCTCATTCTGAGTAATAATTTATGCAATACTAGCAAGAAGAAATCTTAATTTCAAAACAACTGGTTATTGCATTATTATAACTTATTCGTAGCTATCAAAGTCAAACCGTTGAACACTAAGGAGATTGTAATGCCACAAATTGACGCTAAGACATTAAAGGCTCAGCTGAAAAATAGCGAGCTCAGTAATCTTTACTATATATTTGGCCAGAACATCCCTGATGTTGAGAAGCTGACGAAATATATAATCAAGACTGCAGTTGGAGAAAACGAGGAATATGCTCTCACCAGGCTTGAGGGAAGAAATCTTGACTTTTCCGAGCTTTATGATATGATACAAATGATGCCCATGATGTCGGAGTACAATTGTATCCTTATCAACGACTATAACTGTGAGAAACCTCGCGAAAATATGTCAGGTCTCAAAGCTGAGGATATAAATAAAAAGCTTATCGAAACCATTAAAGAAATACCTCCGCATACTGTGGTTATTTTTAACGTAACAGGCTTTGAAGTGGCAATAAAGACTGATTACAAGACCAAGAAAAACACCATTAAAGACAAGAACAAAAAACTTGCCGACTTTGCTGAAAAAAATGGAATTCTCATAGAATGCCCTATCAAGACCGAAAACGAGCTTGCAAAGGATATCGCTACAAGCATTTCTGCAAGAGGTTCGCTTATTTCTCTTAATAATGCACGAGAACTTGCGGAAATGTGCCAAAACGATACTCTTGCCATACGAAATGAGATAGATAAACTCTGCTCATATGCAGGAAAAAACGAAATAACACGTGATATTCTCGCTAATATGGTTCACAGGCAAAGTGATGCAACAAGTTTCAAACTTGCTGATGCTGTTGCATCTCTTAACAAACGTATGGCATTTGAAGCTCTTGACGAACTGATGCAGGATAAAAATAACAGAAATGCAGTTCTTGCTTCAATATCGAATTCATTTATAGATATGTATCGCACTGCCTGTGCAAGACAAAAAGGGAAACAAATAAATGATGTTAAAGATGATTTTTCTTATGTATATGATTTTAAAGTTAAAAACGCTTTTCGTGACAGCTCAAGAATGAGCATCAAAAGGCTCAGAAAATGCATAACAATACTACGTGATACAAATATGCTTCTCAATTCCAGCAGAAGTGATGAGAAAACAATCCTTGAACAATGCATTACAAAAATGCTTATGACTAAAAATTAATGGTGAAGCCAATGATAAAAATAAGTGAAGCAATAATCGTTGAAGGGAAGTATGATAAAATCAAACTTTCTTCCATAGTCGACGCCGTTATCATAATCACAAACGGATTTGGAATATTCAAGGATGCAGAAAAACTTGAACTCATACGTTATTACGCAAGAACAACTGGAATCATAATACTTACAGATTCGGATGCAGCCGGACGTAAAATACGAGGATATATAAAGGGAGCTATTGGTAACGGTAAGATAACAAACGTATATATTCCTGATATTTTAGGCAAAGAAAAACGAAAGACCAAACCATCCGCTGAGGGGAAGCTCGGAGTCGAAGGCATTGATTCACAGGTTTTACTTGAAGCTTTTCAGAAATCAGGTATAACCACTTCTGAGAATGTCAAAATATCAGATATTACAAAGCTTACACTATATCAACTTGGACTTAGCGGTGGATCGAACAGCAGGGAACTAAGGTTAATGCTACAAAAAAAGCTCGGCTTACCACAACAGCTTTCCTCAACCGCCCTTATCGAGGTGCTTTCCACTATGATGAACAGCTCAAAACTCTCTGAAATCGTAGATGAAATAAAGGGGGAAAACAATGGTATATAGCAGTTTACTGTATATATACGGATTTTTACCAATCTCGCTACTTCTTTACTATCTAACTCCTAAAAAATGGCGCGAAATAACTATTTTACTGCTGAGTATGATATTCTGCGGTATGATAAGCCTGTATTTTCTCATATTTATCACCGTTTATACAGTCATAAATTTTATATGCTTAAAGCTAATAAACAGATTCCAGAAAAATGAAATGCTTGCATCCGTTCCTCTTTTATTTGGCATTATTTTTGATCTTGTCTCACTTCTTGCATTTAGAACAGAGTATTTCACATGGCTACACAAACTTATAAAAGCTCCCGAAGGCTTCTATCCTGTAGGAATATCTTTTTTTGCTCTCTCTGCCATAGGAACTCTTATAGATGAATACAAAAATAGACTTAGTTGCAAATGTAGTCTCCTAAGATTTTCAATATATATTATGTTTTTCCCAAAGCTCATTATGGGGCCTCTACTTAGATACGGCTCATTTACGAAATTACTTGATGGAAGAAAATCAAGTCTTTCCAGTATAGGAGTTGGAATGAACATTTTTGTAAAGGGACTTGCAAAAAAGATAATAATCGCAGATAATCTCTATATGCTGTACAGATCAGTGCAAAGCAGTAATTTCGAGGAAATATCAGCAGTTACTGCATGGCTTGGAATAACAGCTTATATTTTCTGTCTGTATTTTACTCTTTCCGGAATTGCAGACATGGGTACTGGCATCGCCTACTGCTTTGGAATTCGACTACCACAAAGCTTCAATTATCCTTTGCTAAGTTCAAGAATAAAATATTTCTCAGCGAGATGGCAATCACAGGTAGTTCAGTGGCTCAGGCGCTATATTACAAAGCCCCTTTACAATTCATGTGAAAAAAAATGGCTCAGAGAAGTTGTATCCATTCTCGGATGGGCAATCTTTGGTTTCTGGTATACATTTGATATAAATGGTCTGGTTTTCGGAACTCTAGTGGGGACTTTCATCATTATAGAAGCCAAACTTAGAGAAAAAAAGATAATGGAGCTCACAGGAGTATTTTATACATTCCTAATTGTTATAATATGCTCTGTCTTTCTTTCAGGAAGCAGCATTTCATACTCGTTCAGATATATACTTATAATGATAGGAGGAAATGCTAATATCGCTGATTCACAGGCATTTTATCTTATAAAATCGTATATAGTTCTTATACTACTTGCTATGTATGCTTCAACTGATCTTTTCAGAAATATGATGACAAGATCTGGCAAGAAAAAACTTAAAATAGCATTAAACATTATGTCTCCGATTATGGTGACAGTTCTTCTGATAATCTGTACAGCGCTCTTATCGTACAGCGGTAGCTCCGAAATGTTACTGATAAAGCTATAAAAGGGGAGAGGTTAAGATGGTAAAGCTTACTAAGATCACAAGCAGAATAACAGCTATTTTTACTATGTCTGTCATTAGTTTTTTCTTCTTTATGACAGTATTCGGCAAAACAGAAAGCTTTTCCTTTACTGAAAACCGAAAATTAGCAGATATCCCAGAAGTGTCACTTAACGGACTGTATGATGGATCTGATGTTGAAAATCTAAAATGTTATATAACAGATCATTTTGCTGGCAGAGATGACTGGATATCTGCCAAAACTTTCATGCAGGCAGAACTCTCAGAACAGATAGTAAATGGTATTTATGTAAGCAAAGAAAGACTTCTTGATGCAGAAGTCTCACTTAGAACTCCTGCATCTGCTAATGCAGATATTTTTAGCCGATATAAAGAAAACTATGACGGAACAGTATATTTTGTAGCAATACCAAGCTCATCAGGAGTATACGGTGATTTATTGCATGCTCGCGGTATATCAAGATCGGATAGTCAACAGATAACAGCGTTTTATGAATTCCTTAACAAAGATATCAGAAAGATTGATGCTTATAACATACTTAAAATGATGAACGAAAACTATATTTATTATAGAACTGATACTAAATGGACAACTTACGGTGCATACTGTGTATATAAAACTGTTATTCAGAAGCTTGGATTTCTCCCAACATTGTATGACAAATACAGTACACAGCATATTACTGATAATTTCAGAGGAAATCTCTATAAAAAAGTACTATCAGCAAAGGTCAAACCCGATATCATTGATATTTTTAGTTATCCAGACGGAGCTACTGTACTATCCTGCGAAAAGACCACAAACGACGGTAATACCGTAGATTCCAAGCTATACGATTATGATAAGCTTAATTCGAGCGATATGTATTCTGTATTTCTAGGAGAAAGCGCTCCGCTCATAAAAATAAAAACCTCAATAAAAAACGACAAGAAAATTCTTGTAATAAAAGACTGCTACGCAGACTGCTTTATTCCATTCCTTATTCAACACTACAGTGAAATAGCAATTATTTCACCAGAAGATATGGAAAAGGGGCTTTCCGAATACATAAATATAAATGATTACAGTCAAACGCTGTTTTTATTCGGAGTTGAAAATCTCGGAAACAGATCAAATCTAGAAAAGATAATCGAAACCGAAAGGAAATGATATTATGAAAGCATTGATAACAGGTGCAACATCAGGCATAGGCCAAAGCTTTGCAACAAAGCTTTCAAAAAAAGGCTGGTCTCTAATAATCACAGGCAGAAATGAGAAAAAGCTTAAAGAAATGCAGAATAAGCTCAGTGGAAATGTTGAATTTATTACTGCAGATCTCTCAAAACGTGAAGATGTTTTTAGGGTTTATGATTTCTGCAAAGACAAAAATGTAGATATGCTTATAAATAACGCAGGATACGGGCTTTTCGGAAAATTTGAAGATACCGACCTTGACGATGAAATTAATATGTTAAACGTAAATGTCACAGCTCTTCATATCCTAACAAAGCTTTTTCTACGTGACTTCAAGAAAAAAGACCACGGTACAATACTGAATGTAGCTTCTGCAGCTGGATTTATGCCTGGTCCCCTAATGTCATCATATTACGCCTCAAAAAACTATGTTCTTAAACTTTCAGTAGCAATATACGAAGAACTCCGTAGAGCCCATTCAAACGTTAAGATAACCGTCCTTTGCCCCGGACCTGTAGACACAAACTTCAATAACAGGGCGGGTGTTAATTTTTCCGTAAAACCTATTACTGCTGATCAAGCAGCTGAATATGCTTTGCAAAAAGCATTCAGCGGAAAGCTTTTTGCAATTCCGGGTTTGTTCATCAAATTCGGAGCAATCGGCCAAAGGTTTATCCCACATAAGATTCTTGCAGCTATAGTATATAACATTCAAAATGCCAAAAAAACTTCAGATGGAAAGGAAAAGGCTCTGAAATAATGAGAGATATAAGCTATAGAGTTGCACTTGGCGGCATAATCTCTGCGCTTTGTCTCGTAACCATGTTCCTTGCTGGAATATTTCCTGCGCTATATCTGCTCTTGCCAGGTATCGCAGGAATCCTCCTTATGATAATCGCAGTAGAAGTTAATACAGGTTGGGCTTTCCTTACGTACATTGCTGTGGGACTCCTTGCTATGTTCATTACCTTCGACAAGGAAGCTGCTCTTATTTTTATAATGTTCTTTGGGCATTACCCTATTATCAGATTTTACATTCAAAAAATCAAAATTAAAATCTTGAGATTTATAGTCAAAGTCTTCTTATTCAATATATGTATCATTGCATTTTTTTACGTTACGGTATATATTTTCGGTCTCAATGAAATGTTGGAGGAATTTGACGATTTAGGCAGATACGGAGCCTATATTATGCTAGGCATATCAAATCTTGTTTTTCTTTTCTATGATTTTGATCTTGATTTCACTTATTTACTTTACAAAAAAAGGCTTATGCCAAAATTTCGAAAAAAAAGATAGATTGCACGTTTTTTACCTAAAATAGTGCGATCTATTATTTTTATAATAAGAAACATATACTTTTTTGCCCTCGTTTCTTGCTATTTAATAGTTTATATGCTATAATATAAATATAATTTAATTTTGGGAGTGATTATAATGGATACAATAGGAATCATCGGTGCTATGCCATCTGAGCTTACAGATATAAGAGAAATGCTCGGTATCGGCGAGATAAAGCATATATCCGGCTTTGATTATTATATTAATGAGAAAAATGGGAAAACTCTCATAAACGCCTGTTGTGGTATTGCAAAGGTTAATGCTGCTCTCTGTACACAAGTAATGATAGATAATTTTCAACCCGACTGTATCATAAATACGGGGATTGCAGGCGGTATGAACAGTTCTGTAAAAGTCTGTGATATTGTAATATCTACGGAAGTGCTTCCTCATGACCTTGATTTACATTTTCTTAAGGACTATCCACCTTACTGTGGTATATTCAGAGCAGACGACGGACTGATAGAAACAGCCGAAAAAGTATGTTCAGAGTTTTCCGTGAAATCATTTAGAGGAAGAATAGTGTCAGGTGAAGCCTTCATTTCAAGCAATGAAGCTAAAAATAATATTCTAGAAAAATTCGACCCTTATGCAGTTGACATGGAAAGCGCGGCAGTAGGACATTGTTGCTACCTCAACAAACTTCCGTACGTAAGTGTTCGTTGCATTTCTGATAACGCCGACGATGAGGGAGCAATGTCATTTGATGAATTTGAAAAAATAGCAGCTAAACGAGTTGCAGAAATAGTTCTGCGTATGTCAGAATTACTTTGAAAGGAGAAACAAATATGAAAAAGACTATATCATTTATTCTAGCTTCGTTTATTACAACAGCCATGGCAGTTTCAGCTACAGCAAATGCAGTTGAGCTACCTAGTGATTACAAACCTAGCTTTTATTTTAAAGCAGAAGAGGGAACAGGTATAGAGGTCCTCAAATACGGCACAGTTTATGTTAACACAAATGTTGCATCAAAAGATGGCACTGTTATCCCATGCGCTATTTTCATTAAGGATGACCAAAAGCTTGCAGGTGCCGTTGTAGCTAAATGGGAATGTGAAAACAAGTCTCTATCTCTTAAAGATCTTGCATCACCAATAACTGTAGAAAAATATGGAAAAACAGCTTATGCTGACTTTAACGAAAGCGAAAATAGTGTTTTAAGTAAGCAGTTTGATGATTTGAACATTCTTTCTGTCGTTTACTCTACTTACACATCGGCTGACCCGATGAAGCTGACAGGAGCAACTTCTGATGCGTATCCAATAGCTTGTTTTAATGCAGCATTAGCAAAAGATGCAACTTTAGGAAGCTATGATATTAATATCATCAACAGAGAGGAGTTTTCTTCAACAGTAAGCCCAAGATATATTGATAATCCTGAGATAATCGGAAGTGTTGATATGTCAAAGACCAGCAAAAATCTGAGAGTAAATGTTTCTGACCGTCAATTGGGCGATGTTAACAACAACGGTTTTATTGACGCAGTTGACGCATCGGCTATCCTCAAGGAATATGCTACTCTTTCAGCCAAGAAAGACTCAACTATGACTAAAGAACAAACTGCAACAGCCGATATCAACGGTGATAAGATAATAGACGCCGTAGACGCCAGTGGAGTTCTAGCATTCTACGCATCTGTTTCCAGTGGCAATAAAGACCTTACACTTAACCAGTTTATCAACAAAGACTGATTATCAGATAAAATCAAAACCACCCGTTGAACGGGTGGTTTGAAAAAGCCCTAAAAGGGCTAGATACAGACACTGCCCCTTAAGAGGGCTGAGAAAGGTCTGCCAACTGCATTTCATTCTCAGCTACCCCTTAAGGGGTTTTTATTTCTTTTTATACTTTTCGCCTGTGAATGTATCTGTTGTTTCAAAGAAACTCAACTGATCATTCGCATATGGGCGGCTATTTCATTTATAAGCAATTAGTATCAGTTAGCTTTCTTTCCTTTTCCTAAAAGTCCCTTAACAGTTGAAATAAGGTACTCAAAACTGTCTAAGTGAAGAACTTTAGAACCAATCATATAAACAGTAATTCCCAAAGGGATTTGTAACAACAATGTCAGAATTTCATTCAAACCTAAAAGCTGAACACAGAAAACTGCAACTCCCATTACTAACGAAAGCAACAACTGAGGCAAAAGATCCTTTATCTGCTCAAAATAGCTGTAATTCATAAGCTTTTTGTTCGGCCATGAATTGAGAACCTGACTTACAACAGAAATAAAAAGCAGACTGTAAGCCATAGCCAATACGCTGATCCACATCGTTATAAGAATAGTTATAATACCAATAATCTTTTTTATTACTTCAAGTTTAAGGAATATATCACTTCTTCCCATAGCTTTAATAGCATTTAGATTAGCAGTATGTATCGGATAAAAAGCATAAGAAAAACAGAATATTCTCAAGAAAGGAACACATGACAACCACTCGTCGCCTAATATAAGATGTACAAGAGGGTAAGCACATACTGCAAGACCGACCATAAATGGCATCATTATATAAGTGCTTGTTTTTATAGCACGTCTGGTCATGCTCTTAATAGCAGGCTTGTTGTCCTGAACCTCCGACATAGTAGGTAGAAGTACACTGTCAATAGAAGTATTTATATTTGTTACCAAATACATAGGGAATTTTTTACCCTGATTATACTCGGCTAGGTCGGTATCGAGATATCTTTTACCTATAATTAACTGTCTTAGATCATTATAGACAGTATCAATAAGACTTGATACAAGCAGTTTCCAACCATACGAAAACAAACCTTTGAATCTTTCGAAAGAGAATACTTTTTTAGGTCTCCATTTAACAGTAATCCAAAGAATGATAGTATCTACAAGGTTATTAAAAAGCATCTGTGCAACTAACGCCCATACTCCAAAACCTAAATATGCCATTAGAATACCAATAACAGCTGCACCAATGGTTCCACCAAGTGTTGCAAAGAAGAAACGCTTGAAAAGCATATTTCTGGAAACATACGCCTGCTGAACATTTTTTACACCCGAAATAACTATTGTCAGGCTAAGAACACGAATCGGAGCAGTCAAATCCGGATTATTATAGAATGACGAAATTAACGGTGCTATCATAAAAATAATAGCATAAAGGAACAAGCACATTCCAATATTTATATAAAACACTGTGGAAAAATCAACGTCGTCTGCATCTTTCTTCTGTATCAGCGCGTTACCAAGTCCGCTATCTACGAAAACCTGTAATATTGCTGTAAAAATTGTTATAAGAGCAACCATCGCAAAAGCTTTTCGACCAAGCATTCTTGCTAGAATAAGTTCAACTACAAATGCTACTGCTTTTGCACCGAGACGTTCGCCAAAGCGCCAAAGCATATTACTAAAAACTAAAGAATTCTTTTTCAAACCCAAATCCACCTATCATCTTGAAGATACAAATTTATGTATGAATTTCAGTAATTTTGGAAATCTGTCTTTTGAAGCATAAAAGATTCGGCTATAAAGATTACCATACTTTAAATTTTTTATCTCACCGCTTTTACGGAGCTTTTTTAACTCATCATAGTCATTAAGAGAGTAATATTTTAAAATTTTCCACTGACATATTCGCATATTCATAACAGGCTCGTGTTTTTTATCAATAATATCGCGAAAATCTTCAAAAAGTCTAATATACTTATCGCAATGAACTGCATATTTCTTCGGATCCTTGACCCATAAAGCAGTAGCTGATTCGTTAACACCACGTCTGTAAGCTACCATAGGTTCATCAATGAAATGAGCATACCCATAATTTGTAAATGAAAGTTTAAGATATATATCACCCTTAAAGGCTTGTTCTGAAACATTCAATAATTCAAGACCGTTTCTAAACAAAAAAGAACAAGTAGGAATAAAACCCATTTTTTCAACTTCACCAATATCGTAATCGAAATCTTTTTTTAATACAGCAGTTCTATCCCACGGTACTATCAGTTTATCAGACAGATTCTCGTTGGTACCGTAACGAATCCTTCCGTTAGTGAAGCAGAAGGTACATTTTTCATTTTTCTCCATATAATCTACCTGTTTTTGCAGTTTATACGGATCTATCCAGTAATCATCGCCTTCACATATTGCGACATATTTTCCTGTAGCTCTGCTTAGATTCTGCAAGGAAGGCCTCTTGCGTAATGAATACTGATTAACAGTCTGATAAACAGGCTTGATAATATCAGGATACTTTTTCTCATATTCTCTTATAATATCAGCAGTTTTATCAGTAGAAGCGTCATCATAAACCAATATTTCTATGTCGAAATCTACTTTTTGTGTAACGAAACTTTCCAATGCATCTCTAATGTATTTTTCATGATTAAATGTATTGCAGACAATACTAACTGTCATAACCACACCTCTGTATAAATCATATATTAATAAACTCTTGGTAATTCAAAACAAATTTATAATATCATATATTTGATGGACTGTCAAGCATTTTCTTTATTAACTGAGCATTTTTACGCCTGTAAACGGAAAAAAATTCGCGTTACACAAAATGTGAACGCGAATCTACCGGTGTGACTAACACACTGGTGAGACATGAGGGATTTGAACCCTCGACCCTACGCTTAAAAGGCGTATGCTCTACCGACTGAGCTAATGTCTCACAACAAAAATAATTATATCAAATTTTTGATTACTTGTCAAGATGTTTTCAATCTTTTTATAGATTAAGTTATTAAGCTCACATTTTTGAAGTTAATTAGTGCAATATGACGTTTTTATTAAATGTTGTTGACTTTTTAATCAGGACATGATATAATATTTAAGTCGTCAAATAGATGTGCTTGTAGCTCAGCTGGATAGAGTGACTGGCTACGAACCAGTAGGTCGGGGGTTCGAATCCCTCCAGGCACGCTTTAAAAGTCTTACGTTTTACGTAGGACTTTTTTATTTTTCCATATCTTTCATAAATATGTTTTCTTGACATTTAGGCTATAAAAGGGTATAATAAATAAGTTAAGTGATAGGAGGGATCTTATGTTCATAAATAAATTGACCGCATTTTCTTCGTTTCTTATAACAGCTATAATAAGCTCTTTTACTATTGGTTTGTCAGTAAATGCAGCTACCGTTGACGATGTTGCAGCTGTTGCAAGATCGTATGGTTACTCGGAAGCTCAGATACAAGCAGGATACAATGCATACTATGAAAATCCAGACAAATACCCACCAGAAGTTCTCGATATGGTAATAGAACGCCTTCACGCTTCTGGAGCTCAAATAATTGCTACAGCTCCGCAAGTACCTGCTGATATTGTTACAACTACAACTATCGCTCAAACGCCAACTGAAGTGCAGCAACAGATTACGACTTCCACTGAGCAACAGCTCACTGAGAGTATTACACTGACAGCTTCTGACGGTACGACTTTTACAAGAATCAGCCGTGAAGAATTCATTAATATGGACTATGATGATAAAATGGCTTATGTTCACAGTTTTACGCAGGCTCAACAACAGGCGATAATTGATGACCTTAGCCCCGAGGAATATAAGTCTCTTATAAAGCAGAGCCCTGTAGATCAGAAAATGCAGATAATCGGTAAAATTTCTGAGGCTGCAGAGGAAATGGGAATTAATATCACAGTTGATGAGATTACGGACGATTCACTTACAGTTGCCATGCGAAATGATGATGGTGAGCTGCTTAACGTTTCTACTGCAGGCAACGCAGTGGAAGATACAGGGTATGACAGAAGAGGTCTTTTGATGTTATCAGCTGCACTGATAGGCATTGGAATTACTGCGTCTTATTTCCTTATGCGCCGAATGAACAGAACGGAGAACTGAATGAACAATAAACAATCTAGTGACGGAGCACTTATACATATCATTACTCCGCTTATACTTCTCTTTATCTGTGTTGGTATTTTGATTGCTGTATTGATAAAACCTGCGGACTCTATAAAAGTATATCTGAATATTGCTTTTATGGATAATCTAAAAAATACTCCGGACTCCGCAAGTTCAGGTCTTGTCATCAGAGATAATCAGATAATAGAAGGCTACAGTGGCGAAACATTTGAAGATGGAGAGTTCATCCGCCCCAAATTTGGTGAAATGTATGCTATTCTAACAGCATCAGCATTCGATCTATCTATTCCAGTATACTGGGGAAGTAGTTCGGAGCTTTATGAAAGGGGTGCATGTCAATCATCAAGCTCTACAATAATTGGTGATGAAGGCAACACTGTAATCAGCGCTCACCAAGATACATACTTCGCAAATCTTTCTGAGCTAAAAAAGGACGATATACTTACATTAAAAACGAATTACGGTGAATTCGAATATAAAGTCACAGATATCATCATTTTCAACAAAAAGGATAATAAATATGTTTCTCCATCGAAAACGTCTAAGCTTACATTATATACATGTAAAAAAGACGTACTTGGGAATTCTGATGAAAGACTGGGAGTTATCTGTGAACCTACTGTAAAAAAATTCTATAAGAAATTAGAGGAGAATGAAAAATGAAAAAACTAAGCTCATATCTTCCTTCTCTGATAGTTTCGATACTACTCGTATTCTCTGTTATTTTAAGTTCAGCATTATTAATGGTTGATATCAATGTTTCTTCATCGAAGCTTAAAAGCATTATACAAAAGAACAACCTTGAATCCAAGATATATACCGAACTTGAAAAATATTTCACCGATAAATATAATACTACTGGCATTCCTGCTGAGGTTTATTTGAACTCCATTGATACGGAATACATAAGATCCTTTGAGGAATCCTATTTAGATTCCGCCTTTGAAGCCCTCAGTAACGATGGAATAATGAATACAATATATCCTCATAATGAAAAACTTGAACAAAGTATCGATACATTTTTCAATAATTTTGCAGATCAAAACAACTACGAAAAGGACGAAAATTTCAAATTAAAATTAAGCACTACAAAGCAAAACGCTTATACGACAATTGGGGCATTTTGCGATGTATATAAGTTTTCTGCTATGGAAAGCAAGGGAGTTCTTAAAAAGATAGCAAACGTATACTCTAAAAGAGTGATCTACACAGCTTTTTTCCTTGCTGTAACTTTAGTACTGATTCTGCTCCTTGTCTTCATCAACCGCAATAAAAAGATAACCGCTATGTACTGGTGCGGCATATCAGCAATGATTGCAGGAATAATCGGAACCGTCCCGAGTATTTATCTTACAGCAACGAGATATTATGACTCTTTTTCCATAAAGCAGGCAGTGGTATTCACTGCTTTCACAAGCGCAATGTACAAATACACTGAAGCTTTCATGGCGATACAGATAGCACTTATAGTTTTAGGTCTGGCCATGTGTGTAATATATGGAATAATCGGTGATAAGAAAAAGTATCCCAATACAAAACCAACTCAAATTAACTGATGTTTAAAAAAAAATTTGGCTATTTTATTAGAAAATATTGACATTAAACCAATAACAGTGATATAATTGACTTATCGGTTAGACCGCTATATTTTTCTTTAAGGAGGCAATTACATGGAATCAATCAAAAAATATGTTGCAGAAGTTATCGGTACATTCGTACTTGTACTTCTCGGATGCGGAACAGCTATGCTCGTAGGCTGCGATTCTGCTAACGGCTGCGGATATGTACTTACCGCACTTGCATTCGGCCTGGTTATAGTCGGTATGGCTTACTGTATCGGAAATATCTCTGGCTGTCATATCAACCCAGCTGTTTCTCTTGGAGTGCTTATCAATGGTGGAATGACATTCACTGATTTTGTCGGCTATGTTGTTTCACAGTGCGTAGGAGCTATCGCAGGCACTGGAGTATTGAAACTCATCTTCGACCTCGGAAGCGTTGAAGACAAGACAGGCGGTTACGGAGCAAACGGTCTTGCAGGAGTTAACGGTAGTTCAGGCGCAGGACTTATAGTTGAAATCGTACTAACATTTATTTTTGTTATGACAATTCTTGGAGTTACTTCCAAAAAAGCAAATCACGGTTCATTTGGCGGACTTATCATCGGTCTTACACTTACACTCGTTCATATATTCGGAATTGGTCTCACAGGAACATCTGTAAACCCAGCAAGAAGCCTAGGACCAGCCCTTGTTGCTGGTGGCGATGCTCTCAGTGATCTGTGGGTGTTCATTATCGGACCATTTATAGGCGCAGCTCTTGCCGCTGTAGTTTACAAGGCTCTTGAAGGTCCTAGCAAGCCGATAAAAGTATCAACTGAAAAGACAGTTTCTGAGAAAACTTCATCTCCAGTTAAGAAACCTATAAATGCAAACCATAATAAGAAAAAGAAAAAGTAATTTCTAAATAAAAAGGGCAGTATGAGAAATAAACTCATGCTGCCTTATTTATTTGCAATTAAGAAATAGCCCGAAAACTATCGGGCTATAAAAATATGTATTATCAATCAAGAACAGGGAAGAAAGCAAAAGCATCAAGTTTTTCAGCTTTTAACTTTGCTTCTGTAAATGTAAGTTTCTCAGTTGTTATATATGAGAGACCATTCTCGTTATTGTAAACCTCAACTCCACTTATCTCAGAGCCTGAAGGGAGTCGGAAATACCAGCGTGAAGAGAAATTCTCTATCTTTTCTACAAATGAATCATCCGAAGCAGATTCCCAAGATTGAGAGAATACAGTAACCTTATGCTTTACAGCTTCGATAACATCTCCCATAACCGCACTAGCTGTTGGAAGCTTTCCTGCACCGCGGCCATAGAACATTGTCTGATCAATGCCGTCACCATATACGAGAACCGCATTGAAAACGTCATTTACTCCTGACATGATACTGTCATAAGAAACAAGCATTGGCATAACAGATGGAAGTATCTTTCCGTTATCGAGCTTTGATACAGAAGCAATAAGCTTTATGGCGTACCCAAGTACATCAGATGCTTCCACATCGCAAAGTTGTATATCTGTAATGCCCTTTGTGTATACGCTCTTCGGATAAACATGCTTACCAAACACCAGTGAAGAAATGATGCAAATCTTACGGCATGCATCATGTCCCTCGATATCAGCAGTAGGATCCTTTTCAGCATATCCAAGCTGCTGAGCAAGCGACAAAGCTTCTTTGAATGGCATATTGTCGTTATACATCTTTGTAAGGATGAAGTTTGTAGTACCGTTTAATATACCTGCAACCTTAGAAATATCATTAGCTGCAAGGCATCTGTGAAGAGGACGGATTATCGGGATAGCTCCACCTACACTTGCTTCAAAGAAAAAGTTACAGTTATGCTCCTTTGCTGTTTTTAGAAGAATATCGCCTTTCTCTGCAACAAGTTCCTTATTTGAGGTTGAAACACTCTTTCCTTTCTCGAGACAAGCCTTTACGAAAGTGAAAGCAGGCTCCACGCCACCCATACACTCAGCAACCGATGCTATTTCTTCATCATTAACTATATCTTCAAAGTTCTTAGTGAATTTGTCAGCGTAGGGAGAATCAGGAAAATCTCTGAGATCAAGAATATACTTAATATCCATCTCAGTACCTGCGTGCTTTTCAATGCTTTTCCTGTTTTTATAGAAAAGTTCAACAACGCCAGAACCTACAACACCGTGACCTAAAACCGCAAATTTAACTGACATAAAAAGAAAACCTCCGTAACTATTCGGCAGAGAGTATCTTACACTCTAAAATACCGTCTAGTTCTGTAATTGAATTTAACTGAGCGAGTTCACTTTCGGATTCGCCAGTAAGCCTGAGTGAAATATTGACTGCCGCTGCGCCATCCACAGGGATACTCTGATTAACAGTCAAAATATTAGCATTAAGATTATGAAGAAATACAAGAGCACTGGAAAGAATTCCCGGACTATCACTTAACAAAAGATATATATTGACTATCTTCCTGTTAAAAAGTTCCTCATAAGAAAAAACGCTGTCCTTATACTTGTAATAAGCACTTCTTGAGATGCCGATACGTTTGCAGGCTGAAGCAAAGCTTTTTTCACCTTTTTGAGCCATAAGCTTCTTTACCTCGAGAACTTTAGTAAAGACTTCAGGAAGTATCTTTGCATCGGCAACTATAAGCTGTGATTTGGTATCCATAATAAATCACCCTAATTATTATTGTGCAAAATCGTCCGCCTACGGTGAACAATTGTACACTACTTAATTACTATACCATTTTTTTATACATTTGTCAAGACCAAATAATTACAGTATCAAGGCTATATTTTATATAAGATGACAAAATCCCACGTATAGAACGTGGGATCAGCTTACTTATCAGTTTTGCCAAGTATTCTAAGCCTATACTGCAAAGCCGACTGCTCTTGCTTATTATCACCGAATTTATAATAAACGTGTTCTGCAATAGAATCAGGAAGATACTGCTGCTCTACATAGTGATTGGGGAAGTCGTGAGGGTATAGATAGTGCTGTCCAACAACCTTCGCTCCTTTTCCATCATAATGTACATTTTGAAGATGCCGTGGAAAATCAAGAGCATCGCAACTCCGTAAGTCATCCAATGCAGCATCTATAGCCATGCAGGCACTGTTAGACTTAGGCGCAGTAGCCATTAGAATTATCGCTTCAGCTATGGGGAGTTTTGCTTCAGGCAGTCCTAGTTGAAGCGCAGAATCGACACATGCTTTAACAATTGGAACAGCCATAGGGTAGGCTAACCCAACATCCTCAGAAGCTATACAGAGCATACGCCTGCAAAGTGAAATAATATCTCCAGCCTCAATAAGACGAGCTGCATAATGAAGTGCTGCATTTTCATCAGAACCGCGAACAGATTTGTGAAAAGCGGACAATATATCATAATGTTGGTCACCATCACGATCGTATCGCATATTGCTCCTTTGAGCAATCACCTTGAGAGAGTCATCATTTATAGTTACCTTACCATTAGAGGCTTCTCCACAAACTACAGCAAGCTCAGCAGTATTCATAGCTTTACGAACGTCTCCGCCGCAGCTATACGCTATAGTATTTATAATCTCATCTGAAGCCTGTATTTCTATGTTGTTTTCTTCGGACATTATGCGAAAAGCACGTTTGATAGCTGGAAAAAGTTGTTCAGCAGTCACTGGTTTAAATTCAAAGACGGTACTTCTGCTGATAACAGCATTATAAACTGCAAAATACGGATTTTCCGTAGTCGAAGCAATAAGAGTTATATCACCGTTCTCAATATATTCAAGAAGACTCTGCTGTTGCTTTTTGTTAAGATACTGAATCTCATCAAGGTAAAGGAGTATACCATTCTCACTGCCGAAAGTACCAATATCAGCAACAACGTCTTTGATATCAGCAAGTGAAGCATTTGTACCGTTAAGCTTGTACAATGACATTCCACAATTTTCTGCTATTATTCGTGCAACTGTGGTCTTGCCGACACCAGAAGGTCCATAGAATATCATATTAGGAACAGTTCCACTTTCGATTATTCTTCGTAATGGCTTTCCTTCAGCCAGAATATGTTCCTGACCTACCACATCAACAAGGCTTTTAGGGCGTATTTTATCAGCTAAAGGCGCAGACATATCGGTTCTCCTCCTTTTATTTAGTTTGCAGGCGCAGTAATTTCAATGTGATTTCCTTCAGAATCAACAAATTCTGCTACCCAATTATCTTTTATGAGAGTAAGCGGGAAACAAATATCTTTACCGATCAGTTTCGATTTAAGATCATCAAATCTTTCAAAACTTATACTTGGAAGGCAATTACTTCCGAAAGAGTGAGGTTCGTTAGTTTTTTCATAAGCAAATAACCCTAAACGAAATCCATTTATATCAAAAACACTATAAATATCACTTCTTTCAGTAACTTTCTGCTCGAAAAACTTCTCATAAAACGTTATAGCTCTTTCCATATCCTTAACACATAGGTAGAGCGATTTTATATAACATTTCATCTCCATATACCCATTATAAGTTCTATTTAGCGATTACCTGTTTTGATAAACTGTATTAAATCCTCAGTATTGTCAAAATCATCATAATCACCAATTATGCCTTCTATGTGATAAATAATGCCAGCTTTTTCATTACGTTCTAGACAATCCAACAGTTCTTCTAAACCATATTTTTTAGCATACTCTGCAAATGCACGCGCCTTAACATTTTTAGAATATAATCCTTTTCGACAATTTTTGGGGTCACACTCATAGCAACCTCTTATTTTCTTTTCAATAACGCATTTTCTGTTCTCACACCATTCGGCATCTTTACACCAAGATAATTCAAGAAAGCCGTCACGTTTGCAACCTTTGCATTCAGAATTTTCAGAACATAAACAGCAAGCGAGTCCGCATCTTGCGATTCCGAGTTCACGTTTCATAATATACTCCTATTAATAAGTGTAAAAATTCAAGGGACAGACAGATGTCCGTCCCTTAAAGTAATTATTATTTATAAAGAGGGAACTTCTCACAGATTGCGTTTACGCCTGCACGAATCTCGTCAGCCTTATTCTCGAAGTCTGTAGCGCAGAGGTAGATGTACTCAGCAATCTTTTCCATTTCCTCAACTCCGAGACCTCTAGTTGTAACAGCAGGAGTACCGATACGGATACCACTTGTTACGAAAGGCTTCTCAGGATCATTGTGAATAGCATTCTTGTTTACTGTAATGTAAACCTCATCAAGTCTATGCTCGAGTTCCTTACCTGTTATATTGAAAGGACGCAGATCAACAAGCATAAGGTGATTGTCTGTACCACCTGATACGAGGTTGAAGCCTCTTTTTACAAGACCGTCAGCAAGAGCCTTTGCATTCTTAACGATTCTCTGCTGATAGTCCTTGAATTCAGGCTTAAGAGCCTCGCCAAAGCATACAGCCTTTGCAGCAATCGTGTGCATAAGAGGACCACCCTGTGTTCCTGGGAAAATAGCAGAGTTGATTTTCTTTGCAAGTGCTTCATCATTTGTTAGGATAAGTCCGCCTCTAGGTCCACGAAGTGTCTTATGAGTAGTAGTTGTTGTAATATCAGCATAAGGAACAGGTGACTCATGGCAGCCAGCAGCAACAAGACCAGCAATATGTGCCATATCTACCATAAGAAGTGCACCAACTGAATCGGCAATCTGGCGAAGACGCTTGAAATCAATAGCTCTAGGATACGCACTTGCTCCTGCAACAATCAGCTTAGGTTTATGCTCATTTGCAAGAGCTTGAACTGTGTCATAATTAATCATCTCTGTTTCATCGTCAAGGCCATATGAAACGAAGTTAAAATACTTTCCTGAAAGGTTAACAGGTGAACCGTGTGTCAGATGACCACCGTCTGCGAGGCTCATGCCAAGAACTGTATCACCTGGCTGGAGAACTGCAAAATAAGCAGCAGTATTAGCCTGTGCTCCTGAATGTGGCTGAACGTTTGCAAACTTAGCGCCGAAAAGCTTGCAGGCTCTCTCGATAGCGATAGCTTCAACTTCATCAACACACTGACATCCGCCATAATAACGCTTTCCTGGATAACCCTCTGCATATTTATTAGTAAGAACACTTCCCATAGCAGCCATAACTGCTGGAGAAACGATATTTTCACTAGCAATAAGCTCGAGATTTCTCTGCTGACGAGCAAGTTCCTTTCCCATAGCTTCGCCTACAGCAGGATCATAACCTGATACGAAGCCGATTGAATCCATAAGATCGTTGTACATTATAAGCACTCCTTTAAATATTAGTAATTTTACGCAAATGCATTACCTTATAATTATACATTAATTTTTGTAAAATTTCAATAGGTAAACGTAAAAAAGTGATTTTATACTAAAAACCCCCTGTAGAAGCAGGGGGAATAGGATTATTTATTTAATATTTTATCATAATCAAGGATATTGTCCCAGTCCATAACATTCTTTGCTGTAGAAGAGATAGCATAATACTTAAGGATATACGAAGCATCAAGAGCGTCGATCTTGTTATCCATATTTACATCTGAAAGCTTTTTCATCTGCTCCGTAGCCTTGTAACTCTTAGATGCTGCTAGATTTGCGTATATGGTAAGTACCATTGAAGCGTCTACAGAATCAATATTACCATCCTCATTAATATCACCGAGATTCCTATAGCAAATTATATCGAATGAAAAAAGAGCTTTTTTGGCACCGATAGGATAAACAGATATGGTAGCCTTATCATTCTGAGCAAAAGCAGCTGAGAGAGCAGCAGGCTTAGCTACACAACTAGAGGAGATATCAATTGTCTGCTCTTCTACAATATATGTTCCATCTTTATTCTTCTGCGGAGTCTGTATGGAAATATCAATAAAAGCCTGCATTCCGTCAAGGTTTACTTTACCTTTTGTCGAAAAATACCTCTTTTTATCAGGTTTTTTCTTATAATAAATAGTAGCAACTTTTGAAAGTGCTTGAATAGTATAGTCCTTATCAGCTTTTAAAGGCATTATATTCCATGAGGAAAAGCCCTTTTCTGTGTTTGTGTCAAGATACTCATGAAGAGGACTTGTATCAATTGAAGCATAATCAATATTTCCGCCTTCTTCAACTTCGCAAGTAGTTAAAACTTTCCCCTCAAAATCAAGAAATGTAATAGTGTATTTTTTTACAGTAGTAGGTTCGGTTGTTTCTATAGTAGAAGTTGAAGAAACTGTAGTTAAAGAATTACTTGTTGAAGAAATACTACTGCTTGAAGAAGAAGTTGAAGCCTCGGTCGCAGCTGAAACATAATCACCTAGCTTATAATTGCTATGTGATGAAGCTTCATTCACTGCTATTCCTGCTCCTATCACTATAACTGCCGAGAAAATAGCAGCCAATATGTTTTTTAAATGCATATTTTTACCACCTATCCGTTCCCAGTACAAAGTAAACTCCAAAAGACGAAAACCTTCTGCAAACCTCGAGCTTAGCTTTTATCAATAAACATAAAGGAATCACTACGTCTTATAATCAAAGGAATAGAAGAGTACGAGGCATTTATTATTTATCCGATGAATCTTCTTTGTTATGTATTTTTTTTACTTTACACTTAAAGGAAATAAGACCAGCAATAACAGCTGTAACAAGAAATATAGAAATCATTATAAAGGCTGTAAGTCCTTTGGATATACCCTTTCCAGAGTTACCATCAGCAGCAAAGACATTAAGCGTAAAGAAGGAGAGTGATAAGCAGATAAAGCAAATTGAAACTAAGCTGACGAATAATTTTTTTAATATCTTATGCATATCATCACCACCATAATAAAACCTTTAACATATATTATATCATATAATTTAGCGTTTGTCCATAGAAAAACTTTTTTAATACTCTTGATAACAGGAACAATTTTTCTATAACAAAGCAACAACATGCATCACAATGAATATAATACAATTATTAATACAATTATTAATGATATTTTTTCAAAAAATGCTTGACAAAATTTAAACGGTGTGATATAATTAATACCGTTGATTGCAGTGTTTACTTGTCTGGGTGTGGCGCAGTTGGTAGCGCGCTACCTTGGGGTGGTAGAGGCCGTGGGTTCAAGTCCCGTCACTCAGACCAGATTGCGATCAACAAACCCCAAAAGAGTTCTCAGTTATTCTGAGAACTCTTTTTCTTTTATAAACTAGTCAAAAGAACGAAAGTTGCTCAAACTTTTCAGGAATCTCATTAAGATAATCAAAGCATTTTTGCATGTCACATATAATATCATGCTTATCACAGAAATCATGAAACATTCTCATAAGCTTTTCGTTATTTCTACTCAAAATTTCATAAGAATTGCCGTACTCACTTTTATAAATTTCAGAAAGGCCAGGAAAATATTTATCCAAAGATGCATAAAAATACTCTCTGCTACCATCGCGAAGCGTCATACCGATTCCAAAGCATATAATTCCTTTAACATTTGCTTCGGCACAATAGTTCAGCAATCCTTTGAGATTTTTTTCATTATCATTGATATACGGAAGGAAAGGGGATAGCCACACAACCGTCGGAATTCCTCTTTTTTTCATTTCTGAAAGTACTTCAAAGCGCCTATATGTTGTACATACCTTTGGCTCGATTATTTTGCATAACTTCTCGTCAAAGGTAGTCAGTGTCATCTGAACAACTGCTTTAGCCTGCTCGTTTATTAACGAAAGAACATCAATATCACGTAGTATTAAATCGGATTTCGTCTGAATAGCTGCTCCATAGCCATACTTTTCTATAATTTCAAGGCAATTTCGAGTGAGCTTCAACTCTTTCTCAATTGGTATATACGAATCGCACATCGAACCTGTACCTATCATGCATTTTTTTCTTTTAGACATAAGCTTTTGCTCCAAAAGCTGCGGAGCATTTATCTTCACTTCAATATCCTCGAAAGAATGAGACATTTTGTAGCACAAGCTTCGGCTATCACAGTAAATACAACCATGAGAGCAGCCTCTGTAAATATTGATTCCATTTGTACTTGAAAGTATTCCTTTAACTTCTACAAAGTGCATATTATCTCCCCATCAACTATTATAATGTGTCGTTTTGATTATATCATAAAATAATCAAAACAGCAATAAAAAAGTTGTCATCAAAACCAAGTTATATTATGATTTAAAATAACTTGTGTTATTTTATGTCTCTTAAGAAAACGTAGTGCAATCTTAAGAAAAACATAAGAATTACATCAACACAAAAATAAGAAACGTCAGTTATAATATTGACAGAAGAACAACAGAGCGGTAAAATATATAAGAACAATTATGTTTTTTTAACGCCGAAAGGAATTTATCATGATAAATATTACAGATTCTTCAATCCTTGTGGTCGATGATGATCACGATATAGTAAATGCTATAGCGACACTATTATCCCGCGAGGGGTATAAAGTGTTCAAGGCATATAATGGTCTCGAAGCAATCGATTCTCTTATGCAAAATGATATCCAACTCATACTTATCGATGTTATGATGCCTAAGCTTGACGGCCTATCGGCTATGATGAAGATACGTGCCACAAAGAACATACCTATCATTGTTCTCTCTGCAAAATCAGAAGACAGCGACAAGATATTGGGACTTTCTATGGGCGCGGACGACTATATCACAAAGCCCTACAACCCTATGGAACTCTTAGCCCGTGTACAATCTAATCTACGGCGCTATCTTACTCTCGGTTCGATTGACGGAATACAGAAGTCCAATGTTATACGCATAGGTGGACTTGTCCTTGATATGGATGGAAAACAGCTTTCAGCTGACGGTATACCTGTTAAGCTCACAGCTACGGAATATAAGATAACCGAGCTCCTAATGCTAAATGCAGGACGCACCTTCTCAGCTGAAGAGATATATTCTCGTGTATGGAACGAGGACTCATATTCCATAGAAAATACAGTTATGGTTCATATTCGACATATAAGAGAAAAAATAGAGATAAATCCAAGTGAGCCGCGCTACTTGAAAGTAGTCTGGGGAATCGGATACAAAATGGAGAAACAATAGGAGTGATCTAAATGATCTTAAAAAAGCGTTTTTCACGTGTTATTGCATTTATATTATCATGTATACTTGTTGGAGCTGCAGTTTTTCAGGGCTTATACATAATAAATAAGGAAATGTCTAAAAATAACAAGGTATATAATACTGATAAAGGAATGAATAGTTTTTCCTACAGCTCTGATATATCATGGCTTTATGATAGATTACTTGCAATAAGCAACATCTACCTGCGCTATACTGATAAGAATGGAAAGTTCACATGTTCAAAGGAAATGGAGAATTCTCTTAAAAAAGCCCTATCAGAGCTTGACCTCATTGATAAAAATGGGAAACTCATACTTGAAGATCAAACAGATTTCGAGTACTACGCTGCCTGTGGAGACAGAGTTCTGACCAACACAAAGAAATCACCAAATGATCTTGATGGAATGTATACTGCTGAATATATTAACGGACGAAATAAATACTGCCCTGTAGGAGTACACAACTGGTATGGTCATGACATCTCATGGTATACCACTAACTACGGACTGACATATTTCTTTGTTGGACCCAATTTTTCAAAATCCGCTGTAGCAGTCTACGACATCGACACAACTGAAATGAAAAGTTATATAGACGAAAATGGAGCAATTCTATATTATAATATGGATGGCAGTATGCCTGTTCCAGATTTTATAAACAACGACTATTTCACCTCAGAAGAAGCAAATGATGAAGCGTTAGATCAGTTTGAACATGAAAATGATTCGGAAAATTACTACATACAAGAAAACATTTCCGAAGTCACCGACACAGACATGTATATGATTTATGATGAGAACAGCAGAAACTGGTTAAAAGTCAGTAGAAACAGGTTTATCACCGAAAATGGGAACCTTTCCGACATAACCGTATACGTAAAGCCAAACGACAATCTAATAGCAGAGTATGAAGGATATATCGATGAGCAGAACAAATCAGAAAGAATAGCAGTTAATGATATGACACCTCTTATCCCTCTAGGTATTGCAGGAATAATTGTTGGTATAGTTCTGCTCTTCTGTTGCGGCTACGACGTAAAAGGAAAAAAGTTCGTCATCTCGATGCCTGACCATATTTACGCTGAACTTCCCATAGCCGTACTTATCGGTGCTGCTGTGTTAGTATTTCAGTTTCTGGAAGAGATAATTTTCAACAGATATGCCTACAACGACCTGGCAGATTACTACAGTTTTGAAAAGATAGCAGTCATTGAAGGTCTTGTATTAATTGCTGCATATGCACTTGGACTATGTTGTCTAATAACTCTTGTGACGCGTCTAAAATGCAAAAGCTTATGGAATACCTCTCTATCCGAGAAAATACTATCTTTTATTTGGAAATGTATAAAAAAGCTAATGAGTGGAGTGAAAAAGCTCAAGAATTTAATATGTATAAGACATATTGAAAAGAACGTACTTAGAAAAGATATCTTTATGCGTAGATTCATAATCAGGACAGCTATAGTTGTCGGTTTGGAACTTTTCCTGTGCCTTATCACTCTTCCAGCAAATGAAATAGGAATATTCTTCCTTGGTTCACTGTTTATACTCGTATGCTACGTATTTTTCAGTATTCGTGATCACTCCGAAATAGCAGGTATAGCTAAACAGATAGACGATATGAAATGTGGAGACTACTCTCCCCGTATTGTACCTGAAAACTCCCCGGCATATGGCATGACTAATAATCTCAACAACATCTCAGATGGAATAAGAACAGCCGTTGACAAGCAGGTAGAGTCTGAGAGAATGAAGATAGAACTTGTAACAAACGTTTCTCACGATCTCAAAACTCCACTCACTTCAATAATAAGCTATATTGATCTCCTTTCATCTGAAGAAATGAGTCCAGAAGCCAAAGACTACGTTTCTATAATAAGTCAGAAATCAGACCGTCTAAAATCCATGGTATCAGATCTATTCGACCTTGCAAAAGCATCAAGTCATACAGACGTAGAAAGTGAAAAAATAGATGCAGTTATACTAACAAATCAGGTGATAGGGGATATGTCTGACAGAATAGCACTATCAGGCAGGGAAGTCCGCACTGATATAAAAGCAGACACAGCCCCAGTAATAGCTGATGGAAAGAAACTCTATCGCGTTTTACAAAACCTTATCGACAACGCTCTTAAATACTCAATGGAGGGCACACGAGTTTATATTTCACTCAAAAACAACGATAAAAAAACAATTATCTCAGTGAAAAACATTGCCTCAGAAGAAATGAACTTCACTCCCGAAGAAATAACAGAACGCTTTATGCGTGGCGACAAATCTAGAACAACAGAGGGTAATGGACTCGGACTTTCCATAGCTAAAAGTTTTACAGAAGCTTGCGACGGCAATTTTGAAATTGTCATCGACGGAGACATGTTCACAGCAAATGTTATACTAAATCTAATAGATTAATAACATAAGTGCAGAAATAAAAGAAAGACATATATAACGGGGACTAACAACGGTCCCTGTTTTTCTGCTTCACAACTTTTTTGAAAAAATGCTTGACAAAGCATTCTGTTTATGATAAAAAATTTAGGTACTGCGGAGTTACTGATTATACAGTCCGCCTCGGTAAGTCTGAGCCGTGTTAATTTATCAGACATATGCGGATATGGCGGAATTGGCAGATGCGTATGGTTCAGCTTGCGCTATGATAGTGTAAAAAATATCGGTCCCACGAATATGTGAGACCGTTTTTGTTTATATATGTTGTAATAGCTAAACTGCGATATATATCTTGTATTATTATTCCTCTTCTTTCCTGCGGAGCTTTCCCGACATGATCAC
>JAEEGJ010004596.1_pt1 | contig 46125 bp, 33 predicted proteins | sample 8958761 | NCBI WGS metagenome assembly JAEEGJ01 (sample SAMN16246546, study PRJNA631951) | gut metagenome | biome: gut microbiome; feature: rumen; material: RS-attached | host: Bos | place: Iran: Karaj | collected 2018-10
AGACGTACGCCTTCGCCACCACCAGCGGGTCACGTGCCAGACAGGATGTGGGTCTGAACGGTCTGAACGACGAAGAGGAGCGCGGATTCCCTGCCTATGCCGACTTCCTGAGTCATGTCACCGTGAACGACAGCGTGCGTGCTGCCTGGAACCAAGACCCTGCCAACGACAACTACCACTACTATCGTGGCAGCGACCTCGACAATCGCAGGGCCAGCATCCTGGAGCGCTACAAGCGTGTGACCATGCCCCAGGGCAACTCGCCGGACAACGACCAGCAGACGGAGGGCTACGACACGTCGTACAAGACATTCCCCGACGTCGAGGACATCAACCAGGACTATACGCTGAACGAGTATGAGCGCTACTATCAGTACAAGGTCAGCATCCGTCCCGAGGACCTGCGCCTGGGACATAACTTCATCACCGATGTGCGCGAATATACAGCCTCGCTGCGCAATGGCAACAAGGAACCCGTGAAGTGGTATCAGTTCCGCATCCCCCTGGCGCAGTATGACGACAGGGTGGGGGGCATCAGCGACTTCACCAGCATCCGCTTCATGCGTATGTTCCTGACACAGTTCAAGAAACCCATCGTGCTGCGATTCGGCAGCCTTGACCTGGTGCGTGGCGAATGGCGCGTCTATGACCAGCAGCTCACGGGAACATCGAACAGCGGTCTGTTGGAAATCAGCGCCGTGAATATCGAGGAGAACAACGACCGACGTCCTGTCAACTACGTCGTGCCACCAGGCATCTCGCGTGTGACAGACCCCTCGCAGCCACAGCTCACCGAGGCTAACGAGCAGTCGTTGTGTATGATTGTGAAGAACCTGTCGCAGGGAGAGTCGAAGGCTGTCTATCGCACCACGAACCTCGACTTGCGCCAGTATAAGAACCTGCAGATGTACGTGCATGCCAACCATCTGCTGGAAGATGCCACAGCGCTGCAGGACGATCAGCTGGCAGTCTTCGTACGTATCGGTAGCGACTATCGCAACAACTACTACGAATACCTGATTCCGCTGAAGCTGACGCCCGACCGCAACGACTACAACAAGTATAACCTCGACGACTGCCGGATGGTATGGCCACAGGATAATATGCTGAATATTGACCTGACACTGTTCACACAGCTGAAGAAAGCCCGTAACAAGGCCCGTGCAGCAGGAACGGCCAGCTATACGACGGAATACTACGACTACGACCCCGCGAATGGCAACAACCGCATTGCGATTATGGGTAATCCGTCGTTGGGTGAGGTGAAGACGATGATGATTGGTGTGCGCAACATGGCTGGTGGCGTGAAGTCGGGTGAGGTATGGGTCAATGAGCTGCGCCTGCAGGATGTCAACAACAAGGGTGGTTGGGCAGCCTCAGGTAACCTGAATATGCAGTTGTCAGACGTGGGTAGCGTGAACGTGACGGGAAAGATCATCACCGAGGGCTTCGGCGGACTGGAGGAAAGTGTGGCACAGCGCACCACCGACAACTACAAGACCTATTCGGTGACCACCAACTTCGAGCTGGGTAAGTTTTTCCCGGACAAGATGAAGGTGACTGCACCTATCTATTATAGCATCACGAAGGAAGAGACGCGTCCGAAGTATAATCCGCTGGACACCGATATGGAACTGGACGATGCCTTGGAGTCAGCACTTGACCAGCATGAGCGCGACAGCATCGAGTCGATAGCTGTCACGAAGGCAACCACCAAGAACTTCTCGCTCAGCAATGTGCGGGTAGGCATCAAGACTAAGCGCCACCCCATGCCCTACGACCCTGCCAACTTCTCGTTCTCGTACAGTTCACGGACGACGAGGAAGTCGGGTGAGACTACCGTCTATGAGCATGACGACCAATGGCGAGGCACATTCAATTATACCTATTCGCCAGTCTATAAGACGTGGGAGCCGTTCAAGAAATCGAAGTCGAAATCGAAGTGGATGGCATTCCCCAAGGCCTTCGGCATCAACTATCTGCCCCAGAGCATCACGTTCAATACGGATCTCTCGCATGCCTATTCTGAACTGCAGGAAAGGGATATGGACAATCTGGGTGGCTCGAAGATTCCTGCACAGTGGAGCTCGACATTCCTGTGGAACCGTGACTTCACGCTGCGCTGGGACTTCACCAAGAACCTGCACATGAACTTCCAGTCAGGTACACAGGCAGAAGTGGAACAACCTGACAGCGAACTGCCCATCAACAAAGACCTCTATCCAGACCGTTATACGGCGTGGAAGGACTCGGTATGGCACAGTATCGCGCATCTCGGAACACCCTTGAACTATCGCCAGACGTTCACTGCCAGCTATCAGCTGCCACTGAACAAACTGCCCATCATGGACTGGGTGACGGCCGATGCCAGCTATAATGCCACCTACAACTGGGTACGTGGTACGCAGCGCGAAGACGGCACTACTCTGGGTAATACGATCTCGAACAATCGTCAGATCAATATCAATGGAAATATCAACTTTGAGACACTCTATAACCACTTCCCCTTCCTGAAGAAGACCAACGACCGTTTCAAGAAGGCTCCTGCCAAGAATACAAAGAGTTCGAAGACGACCAAGAAGAACCAGAAGGACAAGGACGACAAAGACGGTAAGGACGGTAAGGATGGTAAGGACGGTAAGGACGACAAGAATGGCAAGAATGCCAAGAATGCCAAGGATGGCAAGGCCGGCAAGGAAGAGAGCAAACTCCCTAAGAACAAGAATGCCTTCCAGCAGGAGCTGGTGCTGAAGCGTGACACCACCTTTACCGTGACCCATAACAAGAAAACAAAGCGCCTCATTGTCACGGCGAAGACGAAGGACGGCAAGAGTTATCCGGTGAAATACAAGGTGGTGGACCAGAACAAGATTCTCATCAAGAACAAGGACTCGGTGGCTATCAGTGTGACAGTAGTACCCAAGCCCTCACTGGAAAACGAGACGTGGTACAAGATCACCCAGTCGGTGGCACGTGGACTGATGATGGTCAGGACGCTGGGCATCAGCTATCGCAACCAGTATTCGATGTCGCTGCCAGGATTCTTGCCTACCGTCGGCGATGCCTTCGGACAACGCACGGGTAGTGTGATGGCACCCGGTCTGGGCTTTGCCTTCGGACTGACGGACGATTCATTTCTTGGCAAGGCCCGTGAGAACGGATGGCTGTCAGACAGTCTGACAACACCTGCTGCCACCAACCAGACCACCGACCTGCAGTTGCGAGCTACCCTGGAGCCCCTGCGTGACCTGAAGATACACCTTAATGCTTCCAGAACAGAGTCGCGCGCGCGTTCTATACAATATATGTTTGACAACATGCCTACCACCCAGAGTGGTACCTTCACGATGACAACGCTTTCTATCGGGTCTGCCTTCGAGTCGATAGGCGATGCCAACAACGGCTATCCGTCGAACGTCTTCGAGCGTTTCTGCAATGCACTGCCGGAATACCAGAGCAAGGCTGCTGTACACTATGGTCAGGAGGTGGACCAATACAGTGCTGCTGTGATGATTCCTGCCTTTATCAATACCTATACCAGCAGTGGCGATGGTTCGTTGGACTTCTTCCCGGCACTGACCCGACTGCTGCCCAACTGGACGCTGCGCTATTCGGGACTGTCGAAAATAACCTGGCTGCAGGAGTATTTCAAGTCAGTCAATATCAACCACTCGTACAAGAGCGTTTTTGCAGTAGGCAGCTACACCAGCGGAACAGCCACTGCCTCGATGTTGGGATGGAGCGTGCCCACGGTGACCATTCAGGAGAGTTTCGCACCGCTGCTGGGATTGGATGCCACTCTGAATAACAACCTCACCCTGAAGGCTGAGTTCCGTCGGACACGTGCCCTCACGCTGTCGACGACGAGTGTGCAGATCAATGAAAACCGTTCGAACGACTGGGTAATCGGTCTGGGCTATAAGATCAATGACTTCCAGCTGTTCGGCAGTGGCACGTCGCGGAAAATCAAGAAAGCGCAGAAGGGTAAGGGCAAAGGCAACGATACCGACAACGATAAGGGCAGCAATACCAGCCAGTCAAGGTCGCGTAAGTCGGGCGTGAACCACGACCTGAACCTGCGCCTCGACTTCACGTTGCGCGACCAGGCTGCCATCACCCGCGACATTGCCAGCCGGACTTCTGCTGCCAGCAGTGGCAACTCAGCACTGAAGATATCGTTCATGGCAGACTACACGCTGTCACGACTGTTGACGATGTCGTTCTACTATGACCGTCAGACCAATACACCATTGTTGTCGAGCAGTTCATACCCGACAACAACACGCGATTTTGGACTTTCTATGAAATTCTCGCTTACCAGGTGATGGGTGTTAGACGTATGTCTCCAGGAACTTCACCGTACCTTCGACAGACACTTCACGACAGGTGGCAGGAATGAGGATGGACTCACCGGCATGGAAACTCACAGCCTTACCGTCAATGGTCAGCTGACCTTCACCCTTCAGACCTATCAGCACGACAAAGCTGTCGAGATCGCTGTAGTCTAATGTCATGGGTTCGTCGAGATCGTAGACTGCCGTAGTGAAATACGGACATTCCACAAGCTGGACACTCTCGTTCTTTCGTGGCACATAGTGGGTCTGATAGTCGGGAAGCACGTTGTAGTCGATGCTCTCAGCGGCCTCCTTGGTGTGCAGCTGGCGAGGATGACCTTCCTTGTCGAGACGATCGTAGTCGTAAATGCGGTAGGTGACATCAGAGGTCTGCTGGATTTCTGTCAGATAACAGCCGTTAAGAATGGCATGGATACGACCTGCTGGAATGAAGAAGCAGTCACCGTCCTTGACATTGTATTTGGCCAGTGCGTCGCAGATGGTTTTGTCTTCTACCATCTCCTTGTATTTCTCAGGTGTTATCTGCATCTTCAAACCATTATAGATAGCAGCACCAGGCTCAGAGTCCATGATATACCACATCTCGGTTTTACCACGCGGTTTGCCCTGACGGCGTGCTATCTCGTCAGTAGGATGCACCTGAATAGAGAGGTCGCGTTTGGCATCGATTAACTTGATGAGCAGTGGAAACTCATCGCCGAAACGGCGATAGTTGGCTTCGCCCACCAAACGGGCTTTCTCTTGCTTGACGATGTCGTTGAGGTTTTGTCCCTCACAGATGGTCTCACTGCCTGGAACACCGGAAATCTGCCAGATCTCAGTACCCCAAATTAGAGTTTTTGGTAATGGTGTAAACTTGTAGTAGTGTGTCATTTTTTAATCTTTCTGAAATCTAATATCTCTTATCCTAGTTGTCTTTCCAAAAAGCACGGGTGAACAGCACCAGCACGGACATGATTTCCAAACGACCTACAAGCATGAGGAACGAGCAGGTCCACTTGATGTAGTCGGGTAATTCGCCCCATGACATAGCAGGCCCGATGTCAGTACTCAGCGACGGACCAACATTGCTGATACAACTCAGCGCGATGGCGATGGCATTGGTGTTGTCGATGCCTGATACAATCATGATGGTGGCAGAGATGAGCACCATCACTGAAAAGATGGCAAAGAACGCCAACAGGGTACTCAGCTTCTGCTGAGATACAGGCTGACCATTCACTTTGACAGGCAATACGGCGTTAGGATGCAGAATCCTACGGAATTCGTTGCGCAGCACCTTGAATACCATGACGCCACGGATACACTTGAAGCCACCTGTCGTTGAACCTGAACATGCGCCTATGAACATCAGTATGCCCATGATAACCCACGTGATATGAGGCCACATGGCCACGTCGTCGTTGAAAAGTCCTGTGGTGGTGATGAACGACACTACCTGGAACAGTGATGAACGGAAAGCATGCTCAAGACCATAGCCATTGCGCGTTATCAGCAGATAGGTGATGAACAGCGTAGAGGCAGAGACAATAAACAGATAGAGCTTGAATTCCGAACTCTTGAACAGTGCTGATACCTTCAGTTTGAATATGGCCATATAGAGCATGGCGAAGTTGATGCCTGCCAGGAACTGGAAGAGGATGGAAACATAGTCGATGGCTGGTGACTGGAAATAGGCCGTCGAATCGTTATGGGTGGCAAAACCGCCTGTAGCTGTCGTCGTCATAGCGTAGTTGATGCTGTCGAACCACGACAGGCCACAGAAAGAGAACGAGAAGATACAGACCACGGTAAGACCCAGATAGATGGTCCAGATCCACTTGGCCATCGTCGACAGACGCGGATGCATCTTGGAACGTATGGGACCAGTAGCTTCAGCAGCAAACACCTTCACGCTGCCACTGCCTACCATCGATGGCAGAATGGCAATGGTGAAGAACACGATTCCCAAACCACCTATCCATTGTGTCTGTGTGCGCCAATAGAGGATGCCGTGTGGCAGCCATTCCACATCATCCAAGATAGTTGCTCCCGTTGTGGTGAATCCCGACATGGTCTCGAAATAGGCACTGGTGACATTCGGGATGTAGCCTCCGATGATAAACGGCAGCATGCCGAAGAAGGAGAATACAATCCATGTGGCTGTCACCAGAAGATAGCTGTCACGACGACTCAGGTTGTTGTCAGCCGTTCTGCCCATATATTTAAGTATGAAGCCTGCGCAGATGGTCAGGATGGCTGAAATGAGAAACGCCATCAGGTCGTCCTCTCCGTAATAGGCCGATATGCCCACACAGACAAACAGCAGCGTTCCTAACAGAAACAGCAGTGAACCTATAATTTTATAGACCAGAGGGAAGTTTACCATAACGTATTGGCCTTGAAATATTTCTCAACCTTCTTCAGATTCTGTTCGTGACAGAACACCATCACCAGGTCGCCTTCCTGGATCTGGGTATTACCATTGACCAAAATGCCCTGTCCGTTGCGCACAAGCCCACCGATGGTTGCTCCGCTGGGCATGCCTAAATCCTTGACAACGTGTTTGGTAACCCGTGATCCCTTGGCAGCCGTAAACTCTGCTACATCAGAATCAACGAGCATCAGGGAGCGAACATTCGACACATTGCCATCAAGCATCATCTGGTAGATATGGCTGGCTGCCAGCGTTTTCTTATTGATGATGGTACCGATATCCAGACTCTCAGCCATCTCCACGTAGTCCAGATTCTCAACCATAGCCACTGTCTTGCGGACACCCAGACGCTTGGCCGTCATACATGCCAGAATGTTGGTCTCGGTATTGCCAGTCAACGCCACAAAGGCCTGAGTGTTCTGGATGCCTTCTTCCTGAAGCAGGCCAATGTCACGGCCATCGCCGTGGATAATCATCACATCCTGGTTGGCCAGCTTCTCATTGAGCTTTTCACAACGCTGCTCGTTCTGCTCAATGATTTTCAGGTCCATATAGTCGGGAATCATCTTTGCCAGACGGACAGCTGTTCTTCCGCCACCCATGACAATGACATTCTTGACATCGGCATAATGCTCTTTGCCACTAATCTGTCGGATATACGGAATATATTCCCGAGTGGTCATGAAATATGCCAGGTCGTTGACATGTAACTCGTCGTAACCACCAGGGATAAGAGCCTCTCCGTTTCGTTTGATGGCTACAATATGGTAGGGGTCTTCCGGACCGCAGAGTTCGCGCAAAGGACGATTCAGAATCTGACAGGTCTGACGTAGTTTGACACCAAGCATCACCAAGTCGCCTTCGTTCACATCCCATCGCTGACGCACCCACGACATCTTTAAGCCATTGGTGATGTCATTAGCTGCCAATACCTCGGGGAAGATGAGTGAGTTGATGCCCATCTTTTCGAAGAGCTCTTTTCTCGTCGGGTCAAGATATTCGAAATTGTCAATGCGTGCCACCGTCTTCTTGGCCCCCAGGGCATGGGCTATCATACAAGCCGTCATGTTACGACTCTCATCGGGGGTTACTCCGACGAAGAGGTCAGCGTTTTCCACACCAGCTTCTTTCATCGTGTTGATACTCGTTGTCCTACCCTGAAGGGTCATAATGTCATACTTGCTGTCCAAGTCGCCAAGACGCGCGGGGTCTTCGTCAATCAGAACACAGTCCTGATGGTCGCGTGACAGCAGTTTTGACAGGTGAGTTCCTACGGCGCCTGCACCGGCAATGATGATCTTCATAATCTTGGGTGTTAGGTGTTGGGTGTTAGGTGTTGGGTGATGGGCGTTAGCTGTTGGGTGTTGGGTGTTAGGTGTTGGGTGATAGCCTTGATGATGCTGTCTTTGTCAATTCCGACAATGGCTTGTAATTCCGATACCTTGCCGTGTTCCACAAAAATGTCGGGCAAACCGAGGCGGCTAATAGCAGGCGCATAGCCGTGTTCGCTCATCCACTCCAGTACTGCCGTTCCCATTCCGCCATTACGAACACCGTCCTCAATAGTGATGATGCGCTTGAACTTACGTCCCACCTCATGTAACAGGTCGTCATCCAAAGGTTTTAGGAAACGTAAGTCGTAATGGGAGACAGATGGCGTTGGGTGTTGGCTAATAGCGGATTGCCATTCATCGATGGCCTGCTCAGCTATCTTGCCTATCGGACCAATAGTTATGATGGCGAGGTCGTCACCCTCCCGCAGTAGACGTCCCTTGCCGACTGGTACCTCTGTTAACGGACAGCGCCAGTCAACCAGTGTACCACGTCCCTTTGGATAGCGAATCACAAAGGGTCCCTTGTCGGGAAGCTGTGCCGTATACATCAGTCGGCGTAGTTCATGCTCGTCCATTGGCGAGGCAATGGTCAGATTAGGAATGGTTCGCAAGGCTGCCATATCGAAGGCACCATGATGCGTAGGTCCATCCTCACCCACCAGTCCGGCTCTGTCAAGGCAGAGCACCACGTTCAACTTCAGGATGGCCACGTCATGGATGATGTTGTCGAAGGCACGCTGTGCAAAAGCACTGTAGATGTTGCAGAAAGGTATCAGACCTTCCTTTGCCATACCACCTGAGAATGTGACAGCATGTCCTTCTGCAATACCGACATCAAACGTACGGTCTGGCATCTCCTTCATCATAATGTTCATGCTACATCCCGTAGGCATAGCCGGTGTGACTCCCACTATCTTCTCGTTCTGCTCAGCTAACTCCAGTAATGTCTCTCCAAAGACATCCTGGAATTTCGGTGGTATGTTCGTGGTGTCCTTCACCAAACGTTCTCCTGTCTCTGCATCGAATTTGCCAGGAGCATGCCAGACAGTGACATCTTTCTCGGCAGGTGCATAGCCATGACCTTTCTGAGTATGCAGGTGCAACAGCTTGGGACCTTTCATCTCTTTTAGCTGACGTAGTATACGTACCAGCTCCTTGACGTCATGACCATTGAAAGGACCGAAATAGCGGATGTCCATGCCTTCAAAGACATTCTGCTGATGAGAGATAGCCGACTTCAAGGCATTGGTGAGTCGGATAAGACCACGACGACGGTCGTCCTCCAGCAATCCTATCTTATGCAGCCAGCGTGTCAGCTTAAAACGCAGGGCATTATAGGTCTCGTTGGTGTTCAACGATAGCAGATATTCCTGCATGCCACCCACGGCACGGTCGATAGACATGTTGTTGTCATTGAGAATAATGAGGATGTCATTGTCCGATGAAGAAACATTATTCAAACCCTCGTAAGCTAAACCTCCTGACATAGCACCATCTCCAATGACGGCTACCACCTTGCGCTGTCTGCTGTTGCCTGATGGCGAATCTCTCATAGCCAGTTTCTCAGCGACAGCCATTCCCAAAGCAGCAGAAATGGAGTTTGAGGCATGACCACACATAAAGGTGTCGTAATCGCTTTCTTCAGGTGATGGGAACGGGCGTAATCCTCCCAGCTTGCGATTGGTGCAAAACTGCTCGCGGCGTCCCGTCAGGATTTTGTGCCCATATGCTTGATGCCCCACATCCCATACGATAAGGTCGTCGGGGGTGTTATAGACATAATGCAAGGCTACGGTAATTTCCGTCGCACCCAAGCTGGAAGCCAGGTGTCCTGGATTTACCGACAATTCCTTGACGATGTCTTCACGCAGTTCTCGACAAATCTCAGGCAGTTCATCTACTGAAACCTTCCTAAGATCCTCCGGAAACTTGATGTTCTTCAGTAATTCCACTTTTATTTTTTTATTCTTTTTTATCTATTTTGAGTGCAAAGATAGTGTAATTTGCCCGATTGACAAAAATAAAATGCAAAATTCTTGCAAATAACATAAATTCTTCCTATTTTTGCAAAGAAATAGCTAAAGCACGGATGATTTACATCGCTCTACCTTCTAACGGACAGCACCGCCTCTCTTTCTATCTCGCTATGGAAGAATATGTCGCTCGCCATTTGCCGCCCGCCGACTCGTTTTTCATGTGGCAGGTAGAGCCAAGTGTCATCTTCGGGCGTAACCAGTTGATAGAAAACGAAGTGAACATTCCTTTCTGTCGGAAGCACAATATCCAGACTTATCGTCGCAAAAGTGGTGGCGGGTGTGTCTATGCGGATATGAAAAATGTCATGTTCTCCTATATCACTGCTGACGATCAGGTGGGATTTACCTTCAATCGCTATATGACGATGGTGATTAATATGCTGCAGCGTTTGGGTGTCGATGCATCGGGAACAGGACGTAACGATATTATGATAGGCCACCGTAAGGTGTCAGGGACGGCTTTTTACAAGATACCCGGGCGCAGCATTGTTCATGGCACCATGCTTTACGATACGGATATGGTGAATATGGTGGGCAGTATCACTCCTACTAGTACCAAACTGTTGTCGAAGGGCATTGTCAGTGTGCGACAGCGCATTGCCCTTCTCAAAGACTATATCAATCTCACACTTCCTGAATTCATGCAATACGTCCGTCGGAACCTTTGCGACGAGGAATACATGCTCACTGCTGATGACATCAGCCAAATAGAGGAGATAGAGAAAGAATATCTCTCGCCAGAGTTTATCTATGGCAAAAATCCTCAGTACACGCTTGTCAAGCGTCGGCGTATAGAAGGTGTTGGGGACTTCGAGGCTCGTATTGCTGTCAAGAATGGCGTTATCCAGCGAGTTAACCTCATGGGTGACTTCCTGTTGGTAGGTGATTTGGACAATGGTTTACTATGTAAGTTGCGCAATCTTCCACTGACGCGTGAAGCTTTGCGCCGTGCCCTTCCAGACCGTATTGACGATATCATTATGAATCTGATAAAAGAAGATTTAGTCTTATTATTGACTGAATAAAAATATTTAAGAATAAAAAAATGGAAAATAAGAAAACATGTCTTTATGACAAACATGTAGGCCTAAATGCACTCATGTCGCCCTTTGGCGGATTTATCATGCCCATACAGTACACAACAATCGTTGATGAACACCAGGCCGTGCGCCATGCATGTGGTGTCTTCGACGTGAGCCACATGGGTGAGGTACTTGTTAGTGGAACAGATGCCGAGCGTTACGTCAACCATATCTTTACCAATGATGTCAGGGGCATTCCCAATGGGAAGATTCTCTATGGAATGATGTGTTATGAAAATGGTGGAACGGTAGATGATTTGTTGGTTTATAAGGTGACTGACGACATTTTTTTCCTTGTTATCAATGCTGCCAATATCGACAAGGACTGGGCGTGGATACAGGAGCAGGCAACTGGCTATGATGTCACCCTGCAAAATCAGAGTGAGGAATATGGCGAGTTGGCCATACAAGGACCTCAGGCCGAACAGGTGATGCAGGAAGTGTTGGGCATTCCTTGTCAGGAACTGGCTTTCTATACCTTTAAACAGCTAGGTGATATGATAGTCAGTCGTACCGGCTATACCGGTGAGGATGGTTTTGAGATATACGCCACACCGGATTATATCAATGAATGTTGGGACAAACTGATGGATAGTGGTCGCTGCAAACCTTGTGGATTGGGTTGTCGCGATACTTTGCGCTTTGAGGTTGGCCTGCCGCTTTATGGTGACGAGTTGTCACAGGATATTACGCCTGTAATGGCAGGTCTTAGTATGTTCGTCAAATTGGATAAGGAAGAGTTCATTGGTCGCGAAGCCTTGGCCAAACAGAAGGCTGACGGGCCTGCAAGGAGAATCGTAGGCATCGAACTTGCTGACAAGGCTATCCCTCGTCATGGCTACGTGGTGCTGAAAGACGGCAATCCCATTGGTGAAGTGACGACAGGCTATCATACCATTTCCACTGATAAGAGTGTTTGTATGGCCTTGATTGATACACAATATGCCAAACTCGATACTGACGTGGAGATACAAATCCGTAAGAAGGTATTCCCGGGCAAGGTGGTGAAGAAGCAATTCTATAACAAAAACTACAAGAAAAATTAAGCATTAAATATTAAACATTAAGTTTTATGGCAAAAGTAATTGAAGGACTCTACTACTCGGAGTCACACGAATACGTAAGAGTAGAAGGTGATTATGGTTTTATCGGTATTACTGACTATGCGCAGAATGCTCTGGGCAATGTAGTGTATGTTGACATGCCGGAAGTCGACGACGAAGTGTCGGCAGGTGAGGAATTCGGTGCTGTCGAGAGTGTCAAGGCTGCCAGCGACCTGATGTCACCCGTCACAGGTGTTGTCGTTGAGGTCAATGAGGCTTTGGACGACCAGCCAGAACTCATTAACCAGGATGCATACGAGAACTGGATTATCAAGGTGACCCTCTCTGATAAGAGCGAACTCGACAGTCTGATGGATGCCAAGGCCTATGCTGCTTTCTGCGATAAATAGATAGTTCGTTATATCGTAATATCGAAACAATGTATAAGTATTTTCCGCACACTCAGGACGATTTGAAGTCGATGCTTGAGCGAGTGGGCGTCGATTCTCTCGATGCCCTATACGCACAGATTCCTGAGGAAATCCGTTTCCGTGGCGACTATAAGCTGCCCTCGGAGATGAGTGAGATGGAAGTTCGTGAACTCTTTGAGAAGTTAGGCTCACAGAACCAGCTGCTGACATGCTTTGCAGGCATGGGTGTGTATGACCACTACACGCCCTCCGTCATTCCGCAATTGATACAACGTTCAGAGTTCCTGACCTCATATACCCCATATCAGGCAGAGATATCACAGGGCACGCTGCATTATATCTTTGAGTATCAGTCGATGATGGCCGAACTCACTGGTATGGATATCTCTAATGCCTCGATGTACGATGGCACTACCGCTGCTGCCGAGGCTATGATGATGGCTGTGGCTGCTGGCAAGAAACAGAAAAGGGTGCTGATAGCAGGTACCATGAATTCGCAGACTGTCAAGGTGATGACGCGTTATGCCCATCATCATGGCATCGACCTTTTCGCGTTGCATATCAAGGATGGCGTGACTGATTTGGAAGAGCTCAAGGCTGAGCTGGCCAAGGGCGATGTGGCAGGTTTGATGGTGCAGCAGCCGAATGCTTTTGGTATTGTCGAAGACTATACCGGTTTTGCTGAGGCTTGTCACGAACAGAAGGCGCTCTTCATGATGAATTGTGTGGCTGCCGACCTCGCGGTGCTGAAGACACCAGGCGAATGGGGGGCAGATGTCGCTGTGGGCGATGGTCAGTCGTTGGGCATCCCTTTGCAGTTTGGTGGTCCTTATGTAGGCTATATGTGCTGCACGGAAAAGCTGATTCGCAAGATGCCAGGCCGTATTGTCGGTATGACCAAGGATAATCGCGACCAGCGTGCTTTTGTGCTGACACTGCAGGCTCGTGAACAGCATATCCGTCGTCAGAAGGCTACCTCGAACATTTGTTCGAACCAGTCGCTGATGGCACTCTTCGTGACGATGTATTGTTCGCTGATGGGCAAGCAGGGTCTCAAGGAGGCTGCACAGCTTTCCTATGCCGGTGCCCACTATCTTTGGGATGAACTTAAGAAGACGGGACGTTTCCATCTGGTCTTCGACCAGCCGTTCTTCAACGAGTTCTTAGTGAGCTATGATGGTGATGTCGACACTCTCTACCAGCGTTTTATCGAAGCTGGTTTCCTGGTCGCCAGGGTGAAAGGCAATAGTGAACACCAGCAGGATGGTCTTGTGTTTGCCGTTACCGAGAAACGTACGAAAGAAGAAATTGATAACCTCGTAAAGATTGCAGCACTATGAATAACCGATTATATGGAAACCTGATTTTTGAACTCTCCAAGGAGGGTCGCAAGGGTTACAGTCTGCCGAGAAACAATTTTGGCGATTACGAGATTCCTGCTTCGATGTGTCGTGCTGAGGAGGCTCAGCTGCCTGAGTGTGACGAGCTGACGGTGGTGCGCCACTACACGAACCTATCTAATAATAACTTTGGTGTCGACACAGGCTTCTATCCCTTGGGTTCTTGTACGATGAAGTATAATCCCAAGATCAATGAAGAGATGGCTGCCTTGCCACAGTTCCAGAACCTGCATCCCTTGCAGCCTGTCGAAACCGTGAAGGGTGCGTTGGCGCTGATCAAACTCTTAGAGCATTCGCTTTGCGAGCTGACGGGGCTGGCTCACTTCACCTTCGAACCTTATGCTGGTGCCCATGGTGAGCTGACGGGGTTGATGACCATCGATAGCTATCATCGCTCACGTGGCGATCTTCAGCGTAAGAAGGTTATTGTACCCGACTCGGCTCATGGCACCAATCCAGCCTCTGCAGCTGTCTGTGGTTTGGAGATTCTGGAGGTGAAATCGACTAAGGATGGTCTGGTGGATTTGGAGGATCTACAGCGTCTTGTTCAATTAGAAGGCCCCAATATCGCCGCTATGATGATGACCAATCCCAATACCCTTGGACTCTTTGAGACCAGCATCCCGGAGATTGCAAAGCTCATCCACGACGCTGGTGGCCTGATGTATTACGACGGTGCCAACCTGAACCCCATGCTGGGTGCCTGTCGTCCGGGCGACATGGGCTTTGATGTGATGCATATCAACCTGCACAAGACTTTCTCAACGCCTCATGGCGGTGGTGGACCTGGTGCTGGTCCTGTGGGTGTCCGCGAAGGTTTGCAGGACTTCTTCCCCACAGTGTCGCCCTTCTATGGTAACTTTGGTGTGATGATGCGTGCCTATGCCTACATTCTCTCGCTGGGCCGTGAACATGTCAAGGAGGTGGGACCTCTGGCTACGCTGAATGCCAACTACGTCAAGGAGTCGCTGAAGGACGTCTATGAACTGCCCATCGATACCATCTGCTGTCATGAGTTCGTGTTCGACGGTCTGAAGGATAAGTCGACGGGAGTCACAACGATGGATGTGGCCAAGCGTCTGCTCGACTATGGCTATCATGCCCCCACGATTTACTTCCCCCTGCTCTTCCACGAGTCGCTCATGATTGAGCCTACGGAGAACGAGTCGAAAGAAACGCTTGATGGCTTTATCGCTGTGATGCGTCAGATTGCCGAGGAGGCTAAGAATGACCCGGATCTGGTGAAGTCGGCTCCTCATACCACGCCTATCGGACGTGTCGACGATGTGCTGGCAGCCAAACATCCGGTAGTGACGTTCCGTCAAATGAGTAATGAGTAATGAGAAATGAGTAATGTTGATTTGATTATCATCGGTGCGGGCCCTGGTGGGTACCGCGCCGCTGAATATGCTGCCAAGCAAGGCCTGAAGGTTACTATCTTCGAGAACGATAACGTGGGGGGTACGTGTCTGAATGTTGGATGTATCCCCACCAAGACTTACGTCCACAGTGCCTCTTTTGACGAGGCTCGTGAACGCATGGCCACTGTGGTGACACAGCTGCGGAGTGGGGTAGAGGGCATCCTCTCGCATCCCAACATCACACTGATTCGTGAAAAGGCCGCCTTTGGCAAGACTCCCCTCCTTTTGGAGGGGCTGCAGGGGGGCGTTCCCATCATCATCGCCACAGGTTCTGAAACCAAGTTCATTCCCGTCAAAGGTCTCGATGACCCTCGCGTGGTCGACAGCACTGGCTTGCTCAACCTCAGCACTTTGCCCAAACGCCTTTGCATCATTGGTGCTGGTGTCATTGGCATGGAGTTCGCCAGCGTGTTTAATCGCTTCGGCTCCGAGGTCACTGTCATCGAGTATCTCAAGGAATGTCTTCCTGTCCTCGACAGCGACATTGCCAAACGTCTGCGTAAGCTATTGGAGAAGCGAGGCATCACCTTCAAGATGAAGACGGCCGTGGAGAACATCGCTGATATCGATGCCGATGTCATCCTGATGGCTACAGGTCGTAAGCCCCGCACTGAGGGCCTGAACCTCGAAGCCGCAGGCATCACTCTTGCTCCTAATGGTGCCATCCCCGTCGACGACAATTTCCAAATCGCCACAGTTACTGACGGTTCTCCGTCGGGTCTCTACGCCATCGGCGACGTCAATGGGCGTCAGATGCTGGCTCATGCTGCAGAGATGCAGGCCATGCGTGCTGTGAACCATATCCTGGGTAAGCAGGATGGCATCCGTTTCGATATCATGCCTGCTGCCATTTTTACAGAGCCAGAGGCTGCCTGTGTGGGTCCTACGGAAGACCAGCTCAAGCAGAACGGTACGGCCTACGAATGTCGAAAGGCTTTCTGGCGCGCCAATGGCAAGGCACTGGCAATGGGCGAGACGGAAGGTATGCTGAAACTTTTCGTCACCCCTTCTTCGGAGGGGCAGGGGGGAGGCTCTATCCTTGGCTGTCATGCCTATGGTGCCCATGCTGCTGATATGGTGCAGGAGGTGTCCGCACTGATGTGTCGCGACACCACCATTGCACAACTGCGTGACATGGTACATATCCATCCCACACTCAACGAAATCGTTTGGGCTGCTGCGGAATAACAAAAGAGGCTGCTACATCATCGTAGTAGCCCCTTTTTGGCTTTTGGCTTTTGGCCATTGGCTAATAGCTAACTTCTAACAGCTAACAGCCTATTTCAGTGTCACAACTGATGTTGTGGTGGAACTCTGACCCATACTCTCTGTGGTGTTCTCCACCTTCAGAGCCTTCACCCAACCGTCATCAGCCAGTTCATAGGTGGCCTTCTCTTTTACATCAATCTTCAGCATACCGCTCTCCATTACCTGGTCGATATTCTCCTTGATCATGGCAGCCTGGTCTGGTGCATTCTGCTCCACCTGCTTGATAATCATCTCCTTCATCTCGTCCTTGCTCATGTTCATGCTCGAATTGGTGGTGATGTTCTTGCCATTGACAAAGTACATGCGCTTCATCTTGAAGCCATCACTATTGACAATGTCCTCCTGAGCACCTGTCATGATGGCCTTGCCGTTCAGGGCCATGATGCTGGTGGCATCACGGAAAGTGCTGACGAGCTTCTCCTCGTTGATGGAACCCTTGATCTGCTGGCCCAGCATGTCCTTGGCAGCTTCCAATTGGGGCAATTCCTTCACCATCTTGTCCATTAGCTCATTAGCCAACTGCTCCATCTTCGGCTTCAGCTCTTCGAAGTTAACAATCTTCAGCAGCTTGCCGTCCTTGTCTGTAGCAACATTGAGAGTCTGTCCCAGCATCATCTCTTCTGCTGCACCCATCAGTTTGCCAACGATATTGTCAGGAGCAGCCTCCATCTTCACATCAGTGGTAGTAACGTCCCACAGGAAACCGTCGGGAGTGGCATCTGCAACCCTGTATTTGTTTTCGACAGTCATCTTCACGTCACCCTGACCAGGCAGCGACATGGTGGTTTCTGTCACATACGTTTTCTCTACGCCCTTCTCCAATTTCGGGGCAACCTTCAACTGTGCATTGGCAACCAGTGCCATCAGCATCATCATGCTGAACAACATTACTTTTTTCATTGTTTGTCTTTTTTTATTGTTTAAAGTTTAATGTTTCACGTTTCTGCCTGCAAAGATACGAAAAAAAAGTGAAAAGTGAAGAGTGAAGAGTGAAAAATTTGCTATCGCTACAAAATAATTCCTAATTCCTAATTCCTAATTCCTAATTTATTCGTATCTTTGTAGCCAATAATACTTATATAATAACGAATAGATAATATCTTATGGCAAACGTAGTAGATTTCAAGTATGCCCCAATGTTTCAGTTGGGCGAAGACAAGACCGAGTACAGACTGCTGTCGAAAGAAGGTGTAACAACCGCTGAGTTTGAAGGCAAGACCATCGTGAAGGTGTCGAAGGAGGCTCTCACGCTGTTGGCACAGCAGGCTTTCCACGATGTAGAGTTCATGCTGCGTCGCGAGCATAACGAGCAGGTGGCTGCCATCCTGAAGGATGACGAGGCCAGCGAGAACGACAAATATGTAGCCCTGCAGTTCCTGCGCAATGCCGAGGTGGCTGCTCGTGGCATCCTGCCTTTCTGCCAGGACACGGGTACGGCTATCATCCATGGTGAGAAAGGCCAGCAGGTGTGGACAGGCTTCGAGGACGAAGAGGCTCTGAGCCGTGGTGTCTACAACACCTTTACGCAGGACAACCTGCGCTATTCGCAGAATGCGCCGCTGAACATGTACGACGAGGTGAACACCAAGTGTAATCTGCCTGCCCAGATTGACATTGAGGCAACGGAAGGTGCTGAATACCGCTTTGTGATGGTTGCCAAGGGTGGTGGCAGTGCCAACAAGACCTACTTCTATCCCATGACGAAGGCTACCATTCAGAACGAGGGCACACTGCTGCCCTTCCTGGTGGAAAAGATGAAGTCGCTGGGTACTGCTGCCTGTCCGCCATATCACATCGCCTTCGTGATTGGTGGTACTTCTGCTGAGAAGAACCTGCTGACGGTGAAGCTGGCTTCGATTAAGTATTATGACTCACTGCCCACCACTGGTGACGAGACAGGTCGTGCCTTCCGCGATATCGACTTGGAGAACAAGCTCTTGGAGGAAGCTCACAAGATTGGCCTCGGTGCTCAGTTTGGTGGCAAGGCACTGGCTCACGACATCCGCGTCATCCGTCTGCCTCGTCATGGTGCAAGCTGCCCTATCGGTATGGGTGTCAGCTGTTCAGCAGACCGTAACATCAAGGCCAAGATCAATGCCGATGGTATCTGGCTGGAGAAAATGGACTCGAACCCCTCAGAGCTGATTCCTGCAGAGTTTGCAAAGGCTGGCGAGGGTGCCAACAGCATTGAAATCGACCTGAACGAGGGCATCGACGCTGTTCGCAAGGAGCTCAGCAAGTATCCCGTTTCCACCAGGGTGAACCTGCGTGGCACGATTATCGTGGCTCGCGATATTGCTCATGCCAAGCTGAAGGCTCGTCTGGATGCTGGCGAGGGTATGCCTGACTATTTCAAGAAGTACCCCGTGCTCTATGCCGGACCTGCCAAGACGCCGGAGGGCTATCCCTGTGGTTCGATGGGTCCGACGACAGCCAACCGCATGGATCCCTACGTGGACGAGTTCCAGGACAATGGTGCTTCGCTGGTGATGATTGCCAAGGGCAACCGCAGCGATGTCGTCACTGAGGCTTGCAAGAAGCATGGTGGCTTCTATCTGGGTACTATCGGTGGCGTAGCTGCTGTTCTCTCTCAGTCGAGCATCAAGAGCATTGAGTGCGTAGAATATCCCGAGCTGGGTATGGAGGCCATCTGGAAGATTGAAGTAGAGGACTTCCCTGCCTTCATCCTCGTCGACGACAAGGGCAATGACTTCTTTAAGCAGTTGAAGCCCTGGACGCCGTGCAAGAAATGAGAAATGAGTAGTGAGAAATAAGAAATATTTTTCTGCATTGCTGGTATTGTTGCTGTCGTTAGTTACGCTGACGGCAGCAGCAATTCAGCTTGTGCGACCCTCGTGTCCCAGCAGCCGTCATCCGCGCAAAGCCATCACCCATCACCCATCATCCATCACCCATCACCTGTCAACCAGCGCCCATCACCGTTCAGTCTACCAAGGTGAGAAGCGACAACTGGTATATCTAGTGGCTTTTAGCGACCAGAAATTCAAGGAAGAAGATCCTATGGTGCTATGGGATAAGGTGTTCAATCAACCAGACTTCGTAGAGGGTGACTACGTGGGTTCTGTCCATGACTATTTCCGTGATCAGAGTTATGGACAGCTTCTCTTGCAGTTTGACCTGATATACATGGAGATGGATGAGCGGGCCAAATATCGCAGCGGGTATATAGGTAATGTAGCTGATGACAGTGGGGCAGGACTGCTGCTGACCGAATTGCTCGACAAAACCAAGGAAGCCGTTGGCGACTGGTCGGTGTACGACTGGGATGACGATGGCTATGTCGACCAGGTCATCATCCTCTTCGCAGGAAAAGGTCAAAACGATGGTGGTGGCAGCAACTCCATCTGGTCTAACCAGTGGCGACTCAGCGAACAGTCTCAAGATCCCTTCAATCGTGAGTGGGGACATCCCTACGAAGTGGCTAATGGTTTGCTGGTGGACAGTTATGGCGTTTTTCCTGAACTGACGGGAAAAGGCACGTATGGTACATTCGGCACGCTTTGCCACGAGTATGGCCACTGCCTAGGCCTGCCCGACTTTTACTACAGCAGTTCGACGCAGGTGGTGGGCGCTTGGGATATCATGGATTATGGCAATTATAGTATGGGAGGCTACTGCCCACCAGGCTATTCGGCCCACGAGCGCATGTATCTGGGTTGGCTCGACATGACTGAATTGACAGACCCTGTCTCTGTGAGCGGCATGGATGCTGTCAACAGCGAACAGCCCCAGGCTTACCTCATCCGCAACGATGGCTATGACAACGAATACTACGTGATAGAAAACCGACAGCAGACAGGTTGGGACAAGTCGTTGCCAGGCAGCGGACTCCTTGTGTTCCACATTGACTACGATGAAAAAGTATGGAAGGTTGGGGTGCCAAACTCCAGCAGCTACAAACGCTACAGCATCATTCCTGCCAACAATTATAGCGGTGTAGGCTCTAGTGCCAAATGGGCCTATCCCTATATGGCCAGTGGGTTTGTTATCAACAATGAGCTCACCAACACGTCGAAGCCTGCTGCCACTCTATTGCATGCCAACAGCGATGGTACGAAGCTGATGTCGAAGCCCATCACAAATATGAAAGTCGAGAACGGACTGGCATCGTTTGACTTTATGGGTGGTACGCCTTCAGGCATCATCCAACACTCGTCATTCATCACCCCTCAGATCCTCTACCAATATGGCCCGTTACGTATTGTGAGGTCTGCTGACGGCGTGGTGCGGAAAATACTGAAACCATAAAATAAATCACCAATCCCCGACCTCCTCTACGAGGGCGAGACCATCGATGACCTCACCAAACGTAGATGTCAATTTTTCAGAGTGCCTTAAAGTTAACAAGTTAACTTGTTAACTTGTTAACTTGCTTGAACCACCTGTGGCTACGCGGATTGTGAGAGATTGAGGAAAATCGTCAAGTTAACGCTTTTGTTAACTTTGAAAATTGGAAGTTAACGGCTTCTGATTGCATCAAAACGACATATTGTAAGCATCTTTTACCCGTTTTCTGTGCTTGTAGCCCCTCGTTTGTGGCGATGAAGATGTTATCTTGTGCCGATGAAGATAATATCTTGGATGGCACAAAATGATGTCTAGAACGGCACCGGATATTGATTTGAGTTAATTAATTTAAACTTTTCGGTAAATTATCGGTCTAAAAAGTGGGTTCATATTTAAAAAATATGTATCTTTGCACCCAGAAACTAATTGAGCGTATTACAAAACAAAAGAAAAAGATGAAAACAATCAAGGTATTAGTGATGATGATGTGTCTGACAGCTGTGACAGCGCAGGCACAGACGAAGTATTGTACGAGCTTTGCCGACTATAAGGCCGACCAGTGGAAACCATACGAGGACTTGATTCCCGGCAAGGAACCTGACTCGATACGTGTGAAGTACGATGGTCAGGATTTTACGCTGAAGACCAGCGACAAGGAGGTGAACAAGGTCATCAAGCATGATGTGTTTATGATGCAGATTGACAAGCAGTTGTTTATCAACCAGCGTCCGCTGCGCGACGAGGACGGTGGCATCCTGCCCGTGAACAACTTCCTGCGTGCGCTGCCCTACAAGGGTGACAAGCTGCTGGTGGTGAGCTACAAGGTGACGTTGGGCGACGTGCTCGACCTGGTGAACATCGGTCTCGACGTAGCACTGTTGGCTACGGGACATACCACGTGGGGTACTATCTTCCTGGCCACCGACCTGCTGCTGACCAACGACGACCTGATGGAGCATCACGTGTTGTATCTGGTGGACAAGGAGCCCGACCAGAAGGGGCGTTACATCATGACGCGCATCAACGACAAGTATATGGAGCAGCTGCTGCGTGACGATCCCGTGACCTTCGAGCAGTACTATGGTCGTCAGAAGAAGGGCGAACGCCAGTCGGCTGCCAACATTCTGCCGATTCTGGTGAAGAAAGGACTCATTAGTGATTATCATCACAAGAAGAATTAGGAATGCGATGGTAATGGAGAATTTGTTCTTTCTTGTCCATGTCTACCATGTTTTAACTAATTATACCTTGCAGTGCTCTTATGAGTCACCTTATATATAACGTAAAACTCTGGTCTACGTGGTAACCTTTTCGATTATTATAGTGGTATCCTTTTCAGTTATTATCTACAAAGCAGTAGGCCCAAACAACAAATTAAGCATAAATATATTAACTTTTATATCCAAAATTTGGTAATAACAGAAAATATATTTATCTTTGCAGCATGATTCAAGAAAAAAACATATCACAGATGTATACGATAGAAATTGTAGCGATGCTTGGTAAACGCTACAAAGACTATCGCATCGGCAGCAATCTGACGCAGAAGCAAGTGTCTGAGAAAGCTGGCATCAGCATTATCACCATTAGGAATTTCGAAAATGGCAAGCTACGGAACATCAGTATGGGAACATTCATCGAACTGTTGCGCGCCGTCGACTTCATGCAAGGACTGGACGATGTTCTGCCTGAGATTCCTGTCTCTCCGTATGAACTAGAGAAAATACAACAAGGAAAACGTAAAAGAGTAAGACATGCAAAATAATATTGTTAGAGTAATGCTTTGGGACAAAGAGGTGGGAAGCCTCTATTGGGATGACAGACGTAAACGTTCTGTTTTCACCTACCATCCCGACTTCTTGAAGGATGGGATTGACATCGCCCCGTTGTCAGCATCCATCAAGAATGCACGCAATCGACTGCCTATCTACGGATTGGCTAATGACGATATTTTCTGTGGACTACCTGCCTTTATCGCTGACTCATTGCCTGGCAGGTGGGGTAATGCCGTGTTTGATGCTTGGTCAGCAGAGAATCACATCCGTGCATCTGAAATCACATCTGTCGACAAGTTGCTGTTTATCGGCAAACGAGGTATGGGAGCCTTGGAATTTGAACCAGCTGAAGAGTTTATCCAAGAACGCAGCTTCGAACTGTCAGAGCTTTACAAAAAGGCGATGGAAATACTCCAAGGTCGTGAAACTGTCACCGTGGCAGGCGATGACCTTACGTTGAACGCGCTCTACGAGGTAGGCACATCCGCCGGTGGCAACCACTCCAAAGCTGTTATCGCCATTAATCGGAAGACGGGTGAAATACGCAGCGGACAGGTCATGCTTCCTGAAGGTTTCACGTATTATCTCATGAAGTTTGCCGAGAGCAAATACTATCCTCTGACCAAGGTGGAAATGGCATATGCCGACATGGCAAAAGATGCTGGTATCACGATGATGCCATCTGAGTTGATAGACATCGACGGTGAGAGTCATTTCCTGACAGAACGCTACGACAGGAAGAACCAACAGAAGATACATACAGTATCGCTGGCAGGCATGAATCCGGAAGCAACTTCATACGAGCAGTTGATGGAAGTATGCATCAAACTGGGCTTGCCCTACAAGGAGCGTGCAGAGATGTATAAGCGTGCTATCTTCAACATCCTTACCTGTAATGTTGATGCACATATTCGCAACTTTGAGTTTATGATGGAACAGGGAGGCGACTGGCACATCACCCCAGCTTTCGACCTAACGTTTTCGTGCTTCAATCCCAATAATAAGTTGGACGAATACCACTATCTTAGCATGAATGGAAAGCGTACAGCCATCACACGAGACGACATGTTGAGTTTTGCACACATGCCTGGCATAGACAGGCCAGATGGCATCATCAGAGAATGTGTAGATACGATTCTGAACTTCCGTGCGTATGCTGCTAAATATGGCGTTAGCGAATATTGGCAGGATGTCATTGAGCGCCACTTTGCCGAGATGTCTCCCGATCTGCTGTCAGGACTGCATGGCTACAAGCCCTATGTGTTCAGCTTTATGTTGGGTGACGTGCATGTGGAGGATGCGCAATGGGAGGAAATGGGCAATGGTGCCATGCGGCTGACGGCCCGTCTCAACGGATAGGAATACAAGGCTACCTTCAGTGCCAAGTCACCTAATGGCAAGTTGGCTATTGAACGTGGTGGAACGAAAATGACGCAGGAAGACCTGCGCCAGTTCGTAGAGGACTTGTTCCTGCCCCGCTATCTTGAGCGGAGCAAATAGCTACTTCTTCCAGTATACAACGTAGCGACAGTGCTGCAGGTCGTATAATGGTTGGATGGTTAATGGTTCATGGTTCATGGTTGGTTCCATGCTCCATTTAAAACCACCTATATGCTTCACTTCTCCTTACTTAACATCAGCATGCTTACCATAGTTGAAGGTGTAGTAGTCATTATGCTTTGTGGGGTCGCTGAAGGGATGATCCACCTCAGCCAAACGACCACCGAGGACGATAGGGCCATAGAGTATTGTGCCAATCAGGTGAATCGCGCCCTCACCGAACTGCAAGACGGTAACGGCTCGTATGATTACACGATGGAGCCTCGTAACATTTTGGAAGGTGAGACCACATGGAACTGCCGTAAGGCTGCTGCCGAAGAATGGTGTTCTGGCTTCTGGCCTGGTGTACTATGGATGGACTATGCTGTGCAAAATGAAAGAAATGAAAGGAATGAAGGAAATGAAAGAAATGGGATTTCCATTGATTCTTTGCGGAAGGTGGCGGAAGGATATACAGCCTCGTTGAACTTTTTAGCCGAGCGTCCAGCCTATGACCATGATTTGGGCTTTCTGGTTATCAACTCGTTCCTAAAGGGTTATGAGGCTACAGGTAACGAGGAATACAAACGCATTGCACTAGCTGCTGCTGATACGCTGGCTACCCTATATAATAAGAAGGTAGGAACCATTCTCAGTTGGCCCCGCCACGTCAAGGACTATGGTGGCCACAATACCATCATGGACAATATGATCAATCTGGAACTGTTGTTCTGGGCTGCCAAGAATGGAGGCTCACAGCATTTGAAGGATATCGCCATCTCGCATGCCGACACGACTATGCGCTACCATTTCCGCCCTGACGGTTCATGCTACCATGTTGCTGTCTACGACACGCTCACCGGCAACTTCTTGCGCGGACAGACCCATCAGGGCTATAGTGATTCTTCGATGTGGAGTCGTGGCCAGTCGTGGCTATCTACGGCTATACGATAGTCTATCGCTTCACCAAGGAACAGCGTTTCCTGGATCATGCTCAGAAGGTAACAGACATCTATCTGAAACGACTGAAGGAAACCTCTGACGACTGGGTACCCATCTGGGATATGGACGATCCGCGTGGACAAAAGGCTCCAAAAGATGCTTCTGCAGCCTGCGTCGTAGCCAGTGCCCTGCTGGAGCTGCAACAATATGTAGATGCTGAGAAGGGACAGCAGTATCGCGAAGCAGCAAAAGCCATATTGCGCGACCTCAGCTCTGACAAATACCAGAGCCGTGACAAGAACTGTGCCTTTCTGCTTCACTCTACAGGTCATCATCCCGCTGGCAGTGAGATTGACGCCAGTATCATCTATGCCGACTACTATTATATTGAGGCACTCACCCGATGGACTCGTGTTCTGAAGGAATGAGTACCACACCGTGCTGCTTCTTGCCGTCCATCATGATTTTCAGCGGACGTTCGAAGCGCACATGGCGTACAAACTCAGTTTCCTCGACGGCAGGCATGCTGTCGAGGATTTTTTGTTGCAGCACACCATCGCCTGTATAGGTGTTGATGGTGAAGTAACCCACACCGAACGACGTCAGGTTCTGGAAGAAGTGCGTGCCCTGTGATGGGTCTACATGGTAGTTCTTCAACCCCGACTCGACAATGACGCGAGCTGCAGAGATGTGAGGCCACTTGACGGGAATGCCCAGCCAGTAGTCGCTGGAGCCCCAACGGCCAGGCCCAATGAGGATGTAGTTCTTGTCCTCAGCCAGGAAGCGGCGATTGATCTGTTCTATCTCTGAGGCTATTTGCGGATTGTTGGCAGCTGTGAAGTCGTCGCCAGCCTTGACATACACCACGTCGACGACATCCTCCGATATGCCGTGACCCAGTGAGTTGTGCGAGCGTAGCAGGCACTGCTCGTCGGGAATGGCTACCAAGTCTTCGTCCAACACCTGCTTCGAGTCGACGATAGGACGGATCTGGAGGAGGTAGAAGTCACCTTTGGGCTTTTGGCCATTGGCTGTTAGCTTTTGGCTATGGAGATTGCACGCAAACTCAATCTCCACAGGCCGGCGCATCTCCTCTGCACCAAATTTCTGTGCTAGCTGCAGGATTTCGGGCAGCGGGAACATGTCGTATTGCAGGACGCCAGAAAACGAGATGACCTTGCGGCCACCTTCGTAGATGCCATCGCGTATGATTTGGTCAACGGGGTCGTAGGTAGAGGCAATGCCCTGCAGTGAGCCGTCCTTGTCGGCTTCCTTCACACGCAAGTTCAGGATGTTGAAGCCGTCATCCACCTTGAAGTCGTCGCCAACATGACTCATATCTAGTGCATAAAAGTGTGTCTGGGTCTCCCTCAGGGCAGTATCCATCTCCGAGGTCTGCAGTACCTGTTTGGGGTGATAGGGACTGACACGCAACGTCTGTCCACCGTCGACGATGTATTTGCCCAGACCTAAGGCCAGTGATGCGATACCCTCTTCGGCCAGCTCGTCGCCGATGGGGTAGTAGTTCAGTGAGCGTAGCACTCCCGAGAAGGTGGGGTAGAAACGGTCGCCATAGCGCTGACCCACCACTTCCTGCAGGATGACAGCCATCTTCTCCTGGTCGATGACGTTCGACGTCGCTGTCATATAGGCCTTCGAGTCCTTGTAATACACGGAAGCATAGACGCCCTTGATGGCACAGGCCACCATGCGCAGCATCTCGTACTTGTCATCTAAGTATGGTACCATATAGGTACTGTAGATGCCTGCAAACGGTTGATAGTGAGAGTCTTCGAGCAATGACGACGAACGCACGGCAATGGGGGCGTTGATGGCGTCGAAGAATGTGAAGAAGTCGGCTATCAAGGCATCAGGCAGCTGGGCACGCATGAAGTGTTGCAGGATTTCCTCGTCGGGGGCGTCGCTCAGGGCTATCTGCCACAGGTTGTTGTTGTCCATGAACTCGTCGAAGAAGTCGGTACAGAGCACGACGGTCTTCGGAATCTGAACGGTGGCATTCTCAAACTGGTTCAGTTCCGGATGACGCTTGATGATGTTGTCCAGGAATGCCAGACCACGGCCTTTTCCTCCCAGCGAACCTTCGCCAATACGGGCGAAGTGGGCATAGCGGTCGAACTTCAGACGGTCGAAGACGGCCACCACACCGATGTTCTTCATGCGACGGTACTGGACGATGGCATCAAAGATAATCTGACGGTGGGCATCGACATCCTGCAGCTTGTGCCACGTCACGGTCTTCAGGAATTGCGACACGGGGAAGATGGCACGGGCACAGAGCCAGCGGCTCATGTGGTTGCGTCGGATGTGGCGTAGCAGCGAGTCGTGGGGAATCTTGAAGATGCTATCCTGCAACTCCTTCAGCGACGACACACGAGCCACCTCCTGCTTGGTAACAGGGTCGCGGAAGATGAAGTCGCCGAAGCCCATGTGCTCTTCGATGAGCCGGCGCAGGTCGACATTCATTTTCTTCGAGTTCTTGTCGACGAAGTGGAAGTGTTCGGCCTCGGCCTTCGCCTTGTTCTGAATCTCCGAGCTCTGAAGGATGAGAGGCACGTATTCGTCGCGCTGGCGAATCTCGCGCAGCAGCTTCAGACCGGCTTCCGGATCGCCCTCCTCGACGTGTGCCAAACGGCCACTCACAGCCTGCATGGGGAAGCGCGTGTCGGAGATGACGCCCAACACATTATCGTGGTACTTCTCATACCACTGTATGGCTTCCTCGTAGGTCGTGGCCAGCACTACCTTTGGACGACCACGCTTACGTTGTGCAGCAGCGTGTGGGTTCAGAGCCTCGGTAGAAAAGTTTTTGCTTTGTGCGAGGATGTAGTTATACAGGTTGGGGAGCACCGAGGAGTAGAAGCGGATGTTGTCCTCCACCAGCAGTATCATCTGCACACCGGCCTCTTTGATGTCGTGCTCGATGTTCATCTGGTCCTCTATCAGCTTGATGATTGAGAGGATGAGGTTTGTGTTGCCTAACCAGCAGAACACATAGTCGAAAATCGACATGTCCTCGTTCTCGATACGCTTGGTGATACCGTGCGAGAACGGTGTCAGCACGACGCAGGGGATTTGGGGTGCCATGCGTTTTACGTCGCGGGCAACGGCAAAGGCGTCGTTGTCGGCATTACCCGGCATACAAATCACCAGATCAACGTCCGTCGTCTTCAGTACTTCGTCGGCCTCCTCCGTCGTCGACACCTGCGTGAACGTCGGCGGATAGCGCATGCCCAGCTCCGAGTATTCGTCGAACAGCTTCTCGTCGATGCGTCCGTCGTCCTCGAGCATGAAGGCGTCGTAAGGGTTAGCCACTATGAGTACATGAAAGATGCGTTTCGTCATGAGGTTGACGAAGCTGACATCTTTAAGGAAGAAGTTGTCAAACTCCTGTGGTATATTCGCGTTCATAATTTGTTGCTAAGGGTGCAAAGATAGCAACATTTTTTAGAAACACCAAATTATTTACTGGAAAACTGAGGGGGGAGGAGTTACAGCGGGTCGACATCGAAGAAGACTTGCAGCGATGAATAACGTCTGTCGGCAAGCAGTTGCTGCTGGGCCAGCCACAAGTATTCGCGGACGCGCTTCATGTCGAGGGAGGGCTCCAGCTTGAGCACCAGTTTACGGATGTTCTGCTGTTTGACTTTGGCTACAGAGGGTTTGTCGGGACCTAACACGCGTCCGCCAAACCACTGTCGCAGCCAGCCGCCCAGCTCCGTAGCCGCCTGATGGACGGTGCTCTCCTGACGATGGCGCAGCAGGACGTAGATGAGACGGTAATAGGGCGGATAGTGGAAGGCCTGCCGTTCGGCGATGATGTCTTTGTAGAGCCCCGTGTAGTCGTTGTGTACCACCTGTCGGATGACGGGCAGCTCCTTCTGCTTGGTCTGCAGGATGACCAGTCCGCGACGACGCTTGCGGCCTGCACGGCCAGCCACCTGCGACATCATCATGAAGGCATGCTCGTAGGCGCGGAAGTCGGGCATGTTGAGCATCGAGTCGGCATTGACAATGCCCACCACCGATACACGGTCGAAGTCGAGACCTTTCGAAATCATCTGTGTACCGATAAGGATATTGGTGCGTCCGGCAGAGAAGTCGCTGATGATGCGCTCGTAGGCATTGCGTGTCCGGGTGGTGTCAAGGTCCATGCGTGCGATGCGGGCCTCAGGGAATACCTCGCGCAGCTGTTCCTCAATCTTCTCTGTGCCAAAGCCGCGAGTACGCAGGTCGGTGCTTCCGCAACAGGGACATTCCGTGGGCACACCGTAGGTGGCACCACAATAGTGGCACGTCAGCTGGTTCAGCTGGCGGTGGTAGGTCAGTGAGACGTCACAGTGCTGACAGGTGGGCACCCAGCCGCACTGGTGGCACTCAATGATGGGTGCGAAGCCACGACGGTTCTGGAACAGGATGGCTTGCTCGCCACGTTCCAAAGCCTCGCGGATGCGGGCCAGCAAGAGGGGCGAGAAGGGTCCTGTCATCATCTTCTGGCGTTGCAGGTCGGCCGTGTCAACGACTTGTATCTCAGGCATTTCGATACCTTTATAGCGCTCTTTTAGCTCCACCAGTCCGTATTTTCCCGTCTTCGCATTGTGATAGCTTTCGAGCGAGGGTGTTGCAGTGCCTAAAAGGACCTTTGGTCCAAATGTAGAGTGTTGAATGTTGAGTGTTGAATGATTCTCGCTTCGCTGCGATGTAGAATGAGAAATTGAGAATTCATCATTTTTCATCGCCGTAGGCGACCATTCCTCATTCCTCATTCCACATTCATCATTCATCTTGGTCAGCATAATGGCCACATTTCTGGCATGATAGCGGGGAGCAGGGTCTTGCTGCTTGTAGCTGGTCTCGTGTTCCTCGTCGACGATGACGAGACCTAGGCGCTGGAAGGGCAGAAAGACGGCTGAACGGGCACCGAGGATGATGTCGTAGGGGTTGGCAGAGAGCTGCTTCTGCCATATCTCCACACGTTCTTCGTCGGAATATTTCGAGTGATAGATGCCCAGACGGTTGCCGAAGATGCGTTGCAGGCGCTGCATCATCTGAACGGTGAGGGCTATTTCTGGCAAGAGATAGAGCACCTGTTCCTTACGCTCCAAGGCACGTTGGATGAGGTGGATGTATATCTCGGTTTTTCCTGAACCAGTGACGCCCTGCAAGAGGGTGACGTTCTTCTGCATCATCGACATCAGGATGCTGTTGTAGGCTTCCTGCTGGGGTGCCGTCAGGGGCTGGATGAGCTCAGGACGGTATTCGCCACTATGGTTCAATCGGCCTACCTCTACCTCGTAGGTTTCCAGTATCTGTCGCTTGACAAGCTGGTTCAGCGTCTCTGACGATGCCTGGCTGGCATTCATCAATTCTTCGCGAGTAACCTCGGTGATGGGTGATGGGTGATGGGTGTTAGGTGATGGATGATTGTCGGCTTGGTCCCAGTGCGACAGTTCGAGATAGCAGGTGAAGGCCTCCAACTGTTTCTTGGCACGGGAGAGTACGTTGAGGGCGATGTGCAGAGCAGTCACGTTGCGGTATTGTTCTGTCAGCCGGATGTAGGTCTCGGTCTTGGGGCGATAGCCGTCCTCATCTTTCAGACCGCCAGGCAATGCTGCCTTATACACCTCGCCAATAGGTGACATGTAGTAGTCGGCTATCCACTGCCACAGCTTCAGCTGACTGTCGGTGACGATGGGCTTAGCATCCATCACCTGCTGTATGGGCTTGACATTGTACCCTTGGGGTTTGTTGTCGTGCAGACGGGCGGCGAGTCCTACATACGTCTTGGAACGTCCGAAACTGACCACTACACGCATGCCCACAGCCACCGCCATACCTTCAGGAATGGCGTAGGTGAACAGCCCTTGCAAGGGCACGGGAAGGATGACGTCAACGTAGTGATTCATGGCTTGCCGTCGGCTTTTTTACTGGTCGCCTTCCACTTCAAAGGTGACGACGCCACCAGTGGCAGGGTCGAGTTGCATGTGGGTGACGTAGCGTTTGAAGAGCTGTCCGTCACGCAACTCCAGGGTGCCGAACTGTGCGAAAGATTTCTCGAAGGAGTCCAGGAACAGGTCTTCCTGATAAAGGGAAATCTCAGCCTTCGTGGGCACATTGACGAAGAAACCCTTGTATTTCCGCGCGTAGCGCTTCTTGTCGTCTGCAGGGTTGATGGCTTCTACACTGTCAGGAAGTTGAGGGGTACTATTCTTAATAGTGATATAATAAGGTACGCCTGCGAGGTCATCGCTGTCGACGATACCCAGACGGCGTGAGAGACGGAAGATGACTTCGCGCTCTACTTCCTTCTCGGGACAATAGGTGACGACGGTCTCGCTGGTGTCACGCTGCACGGTGCCTGTGAAGAGTGCAGTCAGCTGACGGTCTTTCTCGTCAATCTCATGGAGCATCAGACGCAGCTGTTGCTCGTCCTGGGGCATCTCGTCGGCTTCGCCAGTCACCAGCAACCGGCGTTGTTCGCGCATCTCTAACAGTTCACGTGCAATAAGCTCTGCTTTCTTGGCTGAACTGCCTGCTGCCATTACTTCGGCGGAGAGGAAATTTGTACTTTGAACTTTGAACTTTGAACTTTGAACTTTGGACTTTGAGGCAAATGGTGAGCTTGTCGACTGAACGATCGGGCTACTATTGACAGACAGGAGAATGCCGTCGTCGCTGAGCTTGACGGATGCGGTCTCGGCCTTGCCCTTCATACGGAGGATGTAGCACTTCGATGTGTCGCGCACACCGATGGTGCTCAGCTGGTAATTGATGAGCTGGTGGGATACCTGCGGCTCTTGTTGGACGTCTTTCAGTTGCAGGTAGCGCTCCGCATAGCGGGCATATTCGCCAGGGGTGTAGGAGGTCTTCTCCACCAGCAGGTGAAGGCGGATGGCCGTCTTTGGCAGATAATAGACTTGCCCCTCAGCATCAGTCCCTGGCTTCAACAAGGATATCTCAGGCTGGGCGGAGCAAATGAGAAATGAGAAAAGGGATATGAGGACTGTTAATGAGAAATGAAGAAAAGTCTGCCTAATCATAATCTTCAATGTTTATTATTCTCTTAATCGTTTGAAGGCTCGCGCCAGATAACGGATAATGTCGCTGGCCAGCAGACTCTCTTCGCCCAGATCATGAGCAGCAAGGTCGCCTGCCAGTCCGTGCAGATAGGTACCAAGAATGCAGGCATCCTGCGGCTTGTAGCCACGAGCCAGCAGTCCTGTAATGACACCAGTCAGCACGTCGCCACTGCCAGCTGTTGCCATTCCGGCATTGCCCGTAGGATTGAAGAAGACATGACCGTCGGGCATACAGATGGCCGTGTAGCGTCCCTTCAGGATGACATAACCCTTCAGCTTGGATGCCAGATTGATGGCTTTCGTGAGCCGTTCGTAGCTGTCGGCAGAGTGACCTTCCAGGCGATCCAGTTCTTTGGCATGCGGCGTGAGGATGATATCCTTGGGCAGCTGCTGCAGCCAGGCACGATGGTTGGCCAGAATGTTCAGCGCATCGGCATCAGCCACTATCGGACACTGGGTACGGCGCAGCTGTGCGATGAGTGCGATGGCCGTCTGTTCGCTCTGCCCCAACCCTGGTCCTATGCCCAGCGCATCGAAGTCCTCGGTATCTACTGCTTCAGCGAAGTAGGTCTCTTCCATACCGCTCTGGACGATGGCTTCAGGGACAGACATCTGCAGGATAGGGATGTTGCGCTTGGGAGAGTTGACAGTGACCTTACCGGCTCCGGAACGCAGACAGGCACGGGCGGAGAGCACTGCAGCACCAGCCATACAATAGCTGCCTGCAATGAGCAGGGCGTTGCCCATCTGACCTTTGTGAGCGAATGGGTTACGACCGATGAGCAGTTGGCGCACCATCGACTCTTCGACCACAGCATACTGGGCCTCTATCTTTTCCATGCCCTCCTGGCTCAGACGGATGTCAAGCACGCGCAACTGACCGATAAACGTCTGGTTCTCAGGGAACAGGAACGACAGCTTGGGCTGTTGCAGGGTTAGTGTGGTATGGGCGCGGATGATGTTGGCACGGACGTTGTAGGTGTTGTCTTCCGTCATCAGACCAGACGGCACGTCGATGCTGACAATCTGGGACGGCGAGGCATTGATATATTTCACCAGCGAGGCAAAGCCACCTGCCAGCGGCTTGTTCAGACCCGATCCGAAGAGTCCGTCAACCACCACCATGTTCGACTCCAGCTTGGGTGGGTCGAATTCCTCAATCACCTCCACAAACAGCTTCAGCTGCTTCACCTCCTGCAGCCGTTGCTTGTTGGCAGCACAGTCAGGAGAGAGGTGTCCACTGATGTTAAAGAGAAAAGCACTCACCCCGTAGTTCTTCTCTGCCAGCAGACGGGCTACGGCAAGTGCGTCGCCACCGTTATTGCCAGGACCGGCAAACACCACGATGGGCGTCGTGTAAGGGTATTTCTCTACGATGGCCTGCGTAATCGCCTTGGCCGCACGCTCCATAAGATCGAGGCTCGGAATGGGCTCGTTCTCAATAGTGTAAGTGTCTAGCTCATGTATCTGAGCACTGGTAAATATCTTCATTTGCCTGCAAAGTTACGAAAAGTTGAGAGCAAAACAAAGAAATTTGTTTCTTTTTTTTCCGAGACAGCGTATTTTCGCCATGATTAAGTCTTTTCCCTACCCAAGTAAAAAATGTTCCGCAATTCTTTGGTGGTTTTGGAATTATTGCTTATCTTTGCCAACAGAAAATAGATATTGACGCTTATGAGTACGGAGACGATGACACAGAAGATAGCCGAATACTTCAAGACACAACCTGTCCTGAAAGCATGGCTGTTTGGATCCTTTGCCCGTGGAGAGCAGTCGGCAGAGAGTGATGTCGATATACTCGTAGAGTTCGACAAGAACGCCCGCGTCAGTCTGATGAAGCACGCAGGTATGATAGTCGACTTGGAGCAGAGACTATGTCGCCCCGTTGATTTAGTTACTGACGGAACCCTCCTTCCTTTTGCAGCAAGAAGCGCTAATCGTGATAGAATCCTGATTTATGAGAGAGCCAGTTAGAGACAAAGGGCGTCTGGAGCATATGCTTGATGCAATAGACCGGGTGCTGAATTTTATGGAGGACAAATATATGTGATAGAGGACGATCTCCGTCCACTTCGTGACCAGATTGAAAAATATCTTGCTGAAACTGACTGGGAACAGTGGGAGAAGGAATAAAAAAATGTATAACATTATAAATCTGAAGATGCCTATGGGCTGAGAAAGAGATAACGATGCGTAGCATCAAGGACATATAGGATAAAGAACATCCACTTTTAGATTCTTGTTTCTGAAATTCGCCAAATTTCAAAAAGAATATTGCAAGAACTGAAGTAGATAGTTCACGCTGGAAGGCGTGGGCATTTACTCGTTTAAGCAATATGGGCGTTTGGCGATGCCTCAGAGACGTAGACGAAGTAACTTGTCCACGTTTTTCTTTTTGCACTTTTCAATGATAATAATAACAACTAAAACGATATTGAAAATGAAGAAACAATTACTATTGCTTGTGATGACGTTACTGCCGATGGTGGCAAGCATTAATGCATTGGCCCACGACTTTGAAGCAGTAAATGCTGATGGAAAGACCATCTATTATAAATTCAACAGTGACTGCACAACTGTTTCTGTCAGCTATCGCGGGAACGATCATTCCTCTTATTCTAATGAATATAGTGGTGATATTGTCATTCCGGAATCAGTTACTTACAACGGGAAATCTTATCCAATAGCATCAATAGATGACTATGCTTTTTATGCATGTGATAATCTGTTGTCAGTCACCATTCCTAACACTATTACATACATAGGTATGGGTGCATTTCATCTAAGCGATGGTAGTCTTTTACATGACATTGTCATTAACATTACGGATTTAAAGGCATGGTGCGATATAGATTTCTCTGGAGGAGAAGGAATTGGATGGCCGTTCGCTTTATATTTAAATGGCAATTTGTTAGATAATCTGGTAATCCCCAATGGCGTTACGACTATTCGTCAGGGTGCTTTTACAAATTGTTATCTAACCTCAATTTCAATTCCAGAGGGCGTAACAAGCATAGAGGATTATGCATTCTGTTCTCAAATGAGTGGATCTGTTACAGTATCAATCCCGAGTACTGTGGCATCTATAGGTTATCAAGCTTTCGGTTGTAGTGGCTTGACATCCGTGATTGTTAATCAAAATACGCCAATAGTTCTGGATAGGCCAGTGTTCTCGTACAGTTATCAGGCGACCCTCTATGTTCCCTATGGTAGCAAGACTAAATACGAGGCAGCAGCATACTGGAAAGATTTCAAGGAGATAGTTGAACTTAGTCCCGTCATCACCTTTGCCGATGCCAACGTCAAGGCATTATGTGTTGCTAACTGGGATACTGACGAAGACGGTGAATTGAGTGAAGCCGAAGCTGCAGCTGTAACAAGTTTGGGGACAGTGTTTCAAAACAGCAAGGGCCTTACTACTTTTGACGAGTTGAAGTATTTTACTGGATTGACAAGTATCGATGACAAATCTTTTTACTATAGCTCTATTACTGGTGTGACACTACCTGCCAATGTTACTCGGATAGGGTGGAATGCATTTTCAGGAAGTAATTTGATTAGTGTTGCATTTCCCGATAATGTAAAAAACATAGGAAATTCTGCATTTTCCTATTGTACATCTCTGGTGTCCGTAGACCTTGGAAATGGTTTGGAATCTATTGGCGTGAGTTCTTTTTTCGGTTGCACAAATATGGAGGTGTTGACTTTTGGTAGTTGTAAGCCATCGTTTGACGTTCAAGCCTTTTCTGACTGTAATGGATTAAAGAAAATTATTGCTAAAGATCTTGTGGCATGGTGTAGTTTCAATCATGGAACATCTACCGCTAATCCCATGTTTTATGCTCATCATCTATATGATGGTAACGATGCGGAAATAACAGATTTAGTTATTCCCTCAGAAGTGACAAGTATTGGTAATAATGCTTTTTATCAATGTACAGGTTTGAAGACTTTAAAACTGCATAATCAGTTAAAAAACATAGGACGATCTGCTTTTAGTGACTGTAATGGGCTTACGGGAACAATTACGATTCCTAAGAGTATCACGGGAATAGCAAGGAATGTATTCTATAATTGTAGTGGTATTACAGACATAGAATTACCCAAAGGTATTAAAAGCGTAGGCTATTTTGCTTTTGGTAATTGCAATTCTTTGACAAGTATTACTATTCCTTCAACTGTTGAAAGCATAGATGACGGTGCATTCTATTGTGAAAATCTGTCTTCTGTGGTTTCGTTGATTCAGAATCCTTTTTCGATAGCTCCAAGTATGGGCTGGTCTAAATTTACTGATGCCACCTATAATAACGCAATACTACATGTGCCATACGGTACACAAGATAAGTATGCGGCTTTGGATGGTTGGAAAGAGTTCAAAACAATTGTAGAAATGGCACCTCCTTCGCCCGCTATTACTTTTGCCGATGCAAATGTCAAGTCCATTTGTGTGGCGAACTGGGACACAAATGATGATGGCGAACTTAGCGAAGCTGAGGCAGCTGCTGTGACAGAATTAGGTTCTGTGTTCAAATGGGCTTATAATACCAACGAAAAGCCCTCATTAATCACAACATTTAATGAACTTAGGTATTTTACAAGTCTTACAAGTATAGGTGAAGATGCTTTCTCTGGCTGTTCTTCATTAACTTCATTAACTCTACCCAGCACAACAACGAGAATAGAGAACGGAGCATTTTCTAATTGCTCAAAGCTTTTGTCAATTGATATTCCCAGTCAAGTAACATTCATCGGGAATCAAGTGTTTCAGAATTGCTCGTCTCTTATTTCTATTAGCATTCCCGCTGCTGTAAAACATATTGGGGTTAGCCTTGTTGCTGGATGTTCAAAACTCGCTTCCATAGTTGTTGATGATAATAATCCTTGTTATGATTCTCGTGACAACTGTAATGCTATTGTTTCAAATAATCCCGATATTTTGGTGGCTGGATGTAAAAATACTGTTATACCAAATACAGTAAATGCCATCGGTTATGGAGCATTTGAGGGATGTGAGGGACTAGTATCTGTGATAATCCCCTCGTCTGTTGTTAAAATAACAAATCGGGCTTTTTGGGGTTGTGAAAACCTTGAATCAGTGACTTTCCCCAACTCTTTAATCTCTATTAAAGATAATGCTTTTGAGGATTGTAAGAAACTTACTAGCATCACCATACCAAGCACTGTAACACTTATCGGAAGCAGGGCTTTCTTTGGCTGTAGTGCTCTTGAGACAGTAAAAACAACTATCACTAGTCCATTTGCTATAGAAGAAGATGTATTCCAGATTATTAATAAAGAAACAGATAAAGTGGAATTTACGAAGGCTAAGCTTCAAGTGCCCTTTGGATGCAAAGAGGCCTATCTGTCTACCAGCTGTTGGAACCTTTTTGCAGAGATTGAAGAACAAGAACGCTGTGCGACACCCACCATTTCATTTATCGGTGGCAAGTTACACTTCGAGTGTGAAACAGAAGGAGTGGAGTACCACTATGAGTTCACTGCCTCTGAGTCAGGTAAAGGCACAGGTAACGATATTAGCATCACACCTATTTATGCTGTTAAGGTCTATGCAAGCAAGCCAGATTATAAAGACTCTGAAGAGGCTTCGCTTGACATCAATGCTGCAGGTATAAAGGGCGACACCAACCAAGATGGCAAGGTGACAATTACCGATGCCGTGAGCGTGGTGAACATTATCTTGAATAATGGGGAGGCCACAGCACCAGCAATGGAGAGTCCTGCTGTTGAGGTCCCTGAGGTTGGTGAGCCGGAGTAAACAAGGTGAACGATTCGTTCAGTATGCTTAAATAGGATGGGGTAACGATTTGTTACCCCATCTCCATCTAATTCGACAAAGATGTCTAGACGTGAGTGAATCTTAGGTCGAAGTGCCGATACAACTGTATGCGTTTATGCAGCCGCCAATTCTTGGCCTAATAAATGGATATGGTCAAGAATCTCTTGCTCACGTTCTTTTGATGGTTTCTTGAATCCGTTAATATAGTTACGGAGCAATGTCGGATTCATGCCTATTCTACGGGCGAACTCGGCCACATTGATTTCCTTATGAGTAAGGAAGAAACGTTGCAATCCACTAGGTTCGGCATCCTCATATTCAAAACTCTCGAAACTGATATCCTCATCGAGATTCCGCCAATGAATGCCACCGAGACCGAACGTGTATTTCGCACGTTCTTCATCGCTAGCTTGTCGCAACCTGGGATACCACAGCAATGATTGCTTATAATCCTTTCCGTTTTCGTCTCTGCCGTAGATATAATCGGCATCAAACCAAATCTCTTTAATCTTCATAAGCGTTCCTCCTTATTTCTCAAAATGTTCTTTCCAACGTTTAACGATAATGTCTGCATTCTCGTCAATCACACTCTTTATCTTCTTATAGTCATTCGCTTTGATTCCTTGCTTCTCAAACAGCTCAAATGCAGCACCATTCCATATAAACTTGGCAGCACCACCATTTCCTTCTACATGTATGTGTAGTGGCTCATGTTCTTTACTGTAGAAGAACGAGAATCCGTAGAACCTGAATACTTCTGGCATATTATCTTGTCATTATTGTTTCTATGGTGCAAATATAGGAATTATTTTCGATACCTCCAAATTGTTAACCAACTTTAGTACATTACACGGTGCCAGATACGCTGTGAGGTAAAAACGATTTATCAGCATTTTCAGCACACACGCATAAACGCAAAAAAAAGGTGCTACTCGTGCTACTTTGGCTTATAATGCGCTGAGTATCAGTAATATCCTGGTGCAAGATAGCTTAAAAAAGGAGCTACCATCCTGCACCTATCTTGCACCGAATTGGGGAGTCCATTCCATTTTGCGTATAGGCGTAAAGTGTTTTGCGTATAGGCGTAAAGCATTTTGGGTATAGGCGCAAGGTTGTCGGAACGGCACCTAACCCCTGTCCCCACGGCACTTTCACCACGTTCGCTTGGTTCCTACACCTTGTTAGAAGGCATCGGAAGGAGCGGAAGGAGGCACTTCTTCGGGGGCAAGACACGGCACCTTCGACTCGTTCCGATAATCCTTTTGGGGGGTAAAGTGCCATCGAAACGACTCGAAGATGCCATCGGAACAACAGCAAAGCATTATCCGCACGACCGATAGAAGGCATCGGTAAGAAACACTCGTTTTTTTTCACTTCGAGTTTACATAAACCTTTTATCCGTTGACGATGTTCAATCCTCGCTGCAAGGAACTGATGCGTTGGCCTTGCAGATTGAAGATATTACCGCTTACCTCTTCCTTCTTACCTGTTACCTCTTCAATGCCAGTCCCTTGTGCTTCAAATTCGCCAGTGAAAGCCTCCTGACTATTCTCCACGGTGACGGTATAACGGCCTTTGGGGTAGGTAGAGATGTCGATATTGAGGCCAACGATGCTGCCTGCGTTGATGGCTTTCTCGTAGACGGCATTGCCTGAAGTATCAGTAATGTGCACCATATAGGTATCGTCAATCGGTTCAAGATTGATACCTAACTGTAAGTTGTTGTACTCACCATACAGCGACTGCTCAGCACTTCTTAACATCGGCGCTTTAGGCTTTTCCTTGGTAGTATGGGTGAAGTCGAAACGACGTTTCTGGGCTCCAATGCCCTCAGGGGTAGTTCCATCCTCATATTCGTCGTTGAGGTAAATGACCTCATCGCCGACGGCACATGACATCAGGAACGTCCCTCCATGGTATTCCTTTCCATAATAGACATTGTATTTCGGACCTTCAATACTTCCTACGCCTTCTATCCAAGTGATATTGTAGTGATTTTCACCTTCTACGGACGTCATAACATCTCTATATACGCCCTTAAAACCTTTCATACCTCCGGTCTGCCTTGGCCCCAAAACGTATGGTGGAGCATACTCTACTATCTGTAGGGTGTCGTTGGCATCAACAGAGAAGTCGTACATGATTTTGAACTTTTTGTTTGTATCGTCGTAAACATACACCTTCTTATCCAATTCGTACCAAACCCCACTACGCTGTAACAATGGATACCGCATAATGATTTCATAATCTGAATGATCCGGAGTGACATAGCGCTGACACATCATCTGTTTGCAGGTCTTTCCGCCAATGATGGTGTCACCATCAAAGTAGTAGTACTCAACTAATTGTGTTGGATTACTAGAGCCGTATCCAACCTTCCACACCTTACCCTCTTCGACAAATGGGCGGTAAGCAATCTGTGGCGTCTTTTTAATGACAGGATGCTCCTCTCCATAATTGTCTACTACGATGTAGTTCATGTTGGGGTCGAATCCTGGAACATAGAAATCGGTGGTATGTAGACCCATACAATCTGCGACAGGCTCCACTTCTTGTATTTCAAACTCAATCTTGCGCACTAACGGGTTGTCAGTTGACTTCTCGTAGAAATAGGCATAGTTAAAAGGTCCACATTGGCTGTACACATTTCCATAGACATGCAAGCGGTCACCTTCCAATTCATAAGTGAGCTGATGGCCTCTTTTAGGATTACCTCTTTGTTCATTGTCTTCTCTGCCTGTGGGTAGGTTACAACCATGAATTTGACCAAACATGTCGAATATAGTACAAAACGAGAAAGGCAGATATTCGTTTTTCCAAAAGGGTGTAGACCAATTATCTATACTTGGTTTCCTTTCTACGTAAGACAAACAAAACATTACCCCATCCATAAATGGGCTATGGAACATATTTTTAAGGGCACCAACACCTTCCACCCATGTTGCAACCTCATGATATTCTCCCGTCCCATCGTCGCAACCAATAGTCCATGTGCGCAGTTTGCGATACTTGACATCCGTTGTACCTTCAGGTGTGGTGGAATAAGACGATACGATTTTCGGACCATCTTCCAACCACCCCTGCTTCAGTACCTTGCAGTTCACAGGATGATCAAGACCATATTCATAGATGAAAGTATCGCCTTCGTTGAGAGAGAAGTCATAGAGCATAATGTCCCTGCCTGATGCCTCATCGTACTTATATACGCGGCGGTTTTCTTCACGTAACAGTCCGACCTCTTCAACAAGATCTATTTCGTCATAAGGAAGATATGTGTAGATATATGTCTTTCCGTTGCGTTCCACTTCATTACACATCCAGTATTTTCCAGCACTATGTACATAGTTAGGATTAGAGACAATGACTACATGCCACTGCTTTCCCAATTCCACAAATGGAAGATAGTCGTTTGTTTCCTCTTGAGCAAACATCATCATAGATGTTAGCATGCACGCAATAAATAATAATGTACGTTTCATATCTTTTTGCTTTTTATTTCGTTAATATTTGTTCGAGTGTAACATCTGGATTGGTTTCACCAAACACGTCTTTCTTCAGTTTGAGCTTTCGGTGCTGGACGGCAGAGATGGTAATGCAATAGATGTTGCCGATAGTGCGGTTGCTAATGCCCAGTCGGGTGAGCAGACACAGACGGATGTCGTCTTCCTGCATTTGGGGATATTGCTCACGTAAGTTGGCGAAGCGGTTGTTGTCGATGGCATTGAGGGTACGTTCTACCTCGTTCCATTCGTGCGGACTGAGATAGATGAGCGAGTCACCGCCCTGACTGAGCTTCTGCATCGCCTCTGTGCGTTCGAGGATGAAGTTCTGCAGGAATGCCACCACTTCGTTGGCCTGATGCAGCAGGGTCTTTTGATGCTCTGCCTCTTTCTGCAGCTGACATTTTTCTTGACGCTGTAACCGCATCCTGTAACGCACCACCAACATAATTGCCAAAATGGCTATAAGCGACGCAACAATGACAATAAGGAGTGTACGGCCATACAGCTGTGAACGGTACTCCAATTGCTGGTTCTCCATTTCCTGGCGCAACGTCTCCTGATAGTACTGATCCTTCTGTTCAAGAGCCTTATAGTAGAAGCCTTCAATCTGTTCGAAAGCCTCATCCACGCTGTCTTCCACCTGTGTGGCACCCATCCGACGAAGGGCAATCTTTGCGAGGTTACTCTGCACGATATAAGCCAGATGAACATCAGCACCAGGCTCAATTTTTCGATAAACGGTTTCTGCCGAATCGAGCATATTGAGGTCGAGATAGCTGCGAGCCAGCACCTGCAATGTGCCAGGTCTCAGTTCGGCTGTTGCCACCGATTCTGCCTGATGGGCATAGTCGAGAGCCAGATGGTTATCTTCCTTTGCCCAAGCGATGTTAGCAAGGCTGGTAAGCGTCTGGCACATCAAGTCAGTCATATTATTCTTTTTGGCTATGTCGTATGCTTTGTTGATGAATTCGAGAGCTTCATCGTATGGGCCTTCTTTGGTAAAAGCCACTTGTGCAGCATATGTACCGGCATAGTCAAGCAGGATGACGTAGTTGTGCTCATCGTCAGGATGATGCTCATAGATAGTCAGGGCTTTCTTCATCAATCGCAAGGCCTCCTCAGGATTGCTCTGCGACAAGCTTAGAGCCAATCGCTGATATGCGATATAATTGGTGTGCCAATCCTTAGACTGTTCAGCCACCTGAATGGTTTTCCGTAGCAGTGTCTCACCCAAGCGTATACTGTCATTGGCCAAGGCAGCCTCAGCCCTCTCCAGACAACGAGCTGCTGTCTGTGAGTCCGCTTCCTGCTGTGAACGACTGCAAGCCATCAGCAGAACACATATAATAAATATGTATAATGTTCGCGTATACATAGTTGTTATAGATTCTGCTGCAAAGTTACGATATTTTTTTGAATGACGTATCAATTACCCATGGAAAATATGAGAATAAGTCAAAAACAGAAATATCTACAAATCAGTAGGTTGCACAACAATGGATATAATAGCTAATGGAAAATTGATGTAAGAGGCATGGAACTATTTTCACATTGGTCGATGAAAAGGTCAGAAGGATTCCATAGATGGCAGAAAAAACAATCGCCCAGAAAATACGTTTCTGAGCGACTCATCATAAATATAATAAGGTATGACCCTTTGACATTTGTTTTATCTCTTTCTCAGCCCATAGGCATCTTCAGTTTTTGAGGGTTAAACATTATTATTATCCTCTGACTGCAACAGCCCGAGGAACTCTTTCAATTTCAAGACAAGGAGTTGAGGAAATGAGATGTCTTTAAGAATATCGTAATGCTTGTCATCTGAAACGATATATGTGGCATTAGCAGCGAATGCACAATCAACAAACTTGTCGTCATCGTGGTCAGCCTCGATCAAATGAAGGCTGAAATAAGTATTTATGAGTTCTACGAACTCACTTTCTAACAGTAAGTGGATAACATTAGCAGCCACATTCACAGACATCTTGCGTGTGATAATCTCTGCATACTCTTCCAGTATATCAGTAGAGACACAAAGGATATATTTCCCTGTCTGAAGTCCTTTCCAAACAGGATAATATTGTCCGCTCCTTGACAATGAGGCAATAAGACAATTAGTATCGAGAACAATTTTCTGCCTCTGCATATTACCTATTATATGGTGTGCGGAGATGTTCTGTCAACACGGCCTCGTTCTTCTCGTTGTCCCATTTGCCTTCAGCCCAGAGACGATCCATCTCTTCATCAACCTTACGTGCATAATAGTCGCAAATGACCTGACGGAGTTCATTTACCTCCTCTACCGTCTTCATTGACCCCAGCAGTCTTAGAATGCTTAACTGGGCTTCGTTCAATACTTTTGCTTCCATAATCGGATATATTTTTTTCTGTTGGCAAAGATAAGCAATAATTCCAAAACCGCCAAAGAATTGCAGAACTATTTTCGCTTCGATACGAAAAAAAACGGTGAAAAACTTGGTGGTTTGGTTAAATTGTTGTAACTTTGCACCCGCTTTTCGTGGCACTATGCCCGAAAGCGTAAAAACATAGTAATAACAAATAAAAAATTAAAATCAAAAAGCAAATGATTATTGTACCCGTAAAAGAAGGCGAGAACATCGAAAAGGCCCTTAAGAAGTTTAAGAGAAAGTACGAAAAGACTGGTGTTGTAAAGGAGCTCCGCGCTCGTCAGCAGTTCGACAAGCCCTCTGTACTGAAGCGCCTGAAGATGGAGCACGCTATTTACGTACAGAAGCTGCGTGCTACTGAGGAATAAAAAAAGTACGCAAATTCTTTGGTAGTTTCGAAAATTTTCCGTAACTTCGTTGCCGAAAACAAGAAGCAACGTCATGATGATAGATGATTTTTTGAACTACTTGCGTTACGAACGGAATCGTTCCGACCTTACAGTACGCAATTACGAGCGGAGTCTGAGGGACTTCGAATCGTATTTCAAAAATCGAGAAAGTCATCTCTCGTGGGAGTCGGTAGACTCGGACATCATCCGTGACTGGATGGAGAGCATGATGGATAAAGGCGACATGGCATCCTCTGTGAACAACAGATTGAGTGCCGTGCGTTCCTTTTTCCGTTTTGTTTTGTCTCGTGGTATGGTGGACGTCGACCCGGCACATGCGGTGACCGGCCCCAAGAAGCAGAAGCCCCTGCCCTACTTCATGCGTGAGGCAGACATGGATCGACTATTGGATCAGTCGCAGATGTGGAGCGACAGTTATGCTGACGTGCGCGCGCGTACCATTATTATATTATTCTATGAGACAGGTATCCGTCTGGCTGAGCTGATAGGTTTGAACGAACAGGATGTAGACTTCGGCCAGCACCAACTGAAAGTCACCGGTAAGAGGAACAAACAGCGCATCATTCCTTTCGGCGAGGAACTGGAACAGGTTTTGAAGGACTATATCCGTCAGCGCGACGAACAGCCACTGAAGCTGGAGCCGGCACTATTGCTGAACGACAAAGGATGTCGCTTCACGCGGAGCCAGGTGGGAGCCATTGTCAAACGGCACCTCTCACGGGTGACAACAATGAAGAAACGCTCGCCACACGTGCTCCGTCACTCGTTTGCCACCGCCATGCTGAATCATGGCGCCGAGCTGGAAAGCGTACGTCATCTGCTGGGACATGAGAGTGTTGCAACTACCGAGATCTACACTCACACAACGTTCGAGCAACTGAAAAAAGTATACGAGAATGCCCACCCAAGGGCTTAACCTTATTTATTTACCCAATAATTAAAACAGGAGGTAACTATGGAAATTAAGATTCAGTCGATTCACTTCGACGCTACAGAGAAACTACAGGCGTTCATCGAAAAGAAGGTCGCCAAGTTTGAGAAAACATTTGAAGATATTCAGAAAGTAGAGGTGCAATGCAAAGTCGTGAAGCCTGCTACCGCACAAAACAAGGAGGTCAGCATGACCATCACGGTACCCGGAACGACACTTTTTGTAGAGAAGACCAGCGACACTTTTGAGGAATCTACCGACCTTTGTGTGGATTCTATGCGCGTCCAACTGCAGAAATTTAAGGAAAAATTGAGAAATAGATAAAAAAAAGGCGAAAAAGTTTTGGTAATTCAAAAATAATGCCTACCTTTGCATCCGCTTTCCGATACATGTAAGACTCCAATCGGGGAGCGGATGCTTAAAACGCCTCTTTAGCTCAGTTGGCCAGAGCACGTGATTTGTAATCTCGGGGTCGTTGGTTCGAATCCGACAAGAGGCTCGGAAAGCGAAAACCAGAAAGGCCAAACATACGGCAAGAGAGGCTAAGGCAAGGAGTTAAACATTGAGGGTGGTTTCCAGAGTGGCCAAATGGGGCAGACTGTAAATCTGTTGTCTTTCGACTTCGGTG
>JAEEGJ010004597.1_pt1 | contig 46088 bp, 37 predicted proteins | sample 8958761 | NCBI WGS metagenome assembly JAEEGJ01 (sample SAMN16246546, study PRJNA631951) | gut metagenome | biome: gut microbiome; feature: rumen; material: RS-attached | host: Bos | place: Iran: Karaj | collected 2018-10
GAGGATGCAGACACCCACAATACACAGCATACGATCATATCTGCAAATGTATTTGACAAGATCGGAAACGACCGAAGTGTCGGTGAATGGATATTTGATGCCGTAAACGGCGATGTCAAGACCTATGGGTTGGAACTGCTTGATAAAACTATTTGAGATGAGGTCAAGAATGAAAAATGAAACGAAACAGGGGCATAAGGTTTTGAAGTTTATTGGTTTCATGCTGCTGATCCTATTCACAGTTGAAAGTGCACGTAAGTCTTGTTGCGCAGCACCCGTACAGCCCCCAAAATTTAATTAAAGTACCTATTTATATGGTTTAGCGTTATGCAAGCGTTAACAAAGAGATAATCAAATATCACTTTTTGTGCCCTAAAGCGGAAACGCTATGGGGCTATTTTTTTGCTATTTGCAATTTTTACTATTATTTGTTATATTATTAAAGGTGTTTATTAAAATACTAAAGAAATAGTTTTAGTGATACTTATGTATTGACTTGATAAAATAGAACTGGCAATCTATAGATTTAGTTAATTATATTTGGGGTTTATTTGGGGGCAAACATGGGGCAATTAAAAATATCCTTTAAGGCCAAAAGTGAAGCTGGTTTCCTTAGAGCAGCTGCTGTCTGCCTTCTGCTCACTCTGATCACGGTAAATTTAACATACGGACTAAGGCATAAAGCGGAATACACCATAACACATGCAGCAGAAAGCGAAAAAGAGACCATCCAGCAGGGTCGTTACACCCGTGACAAGGATGGCATATGGCGCAGAACCGACGAAAACATTGAACTGCTCTTCAAGAAAATATCAAGAAATATCAAATATTCCGCATACACTGTAAGTTACAACAACGCACAGATGGAGTTCAGTCATATCAGCAGGGACATCATGAGACTCGCCGGAAACGCCCATGATACTATGGAGCAGGAGCTCGGATGTACAGCGGTCTGCATGTTTACCGGAGATCTGATGTGTCTAAAGGGACAGCAGTACGCATCAGAAGTAAAGGGCGGGTACGATTTCTGGCCTTCATACAAGTACGTAGCAGAACAGTTTAAAACGGCCGACTTTGTCTGCGGAAATCTTGAGACACTCCTCTCGGAATCCAATCCTATAACTAAGAACCAGGTCAACGCTGCAAACGGACAGCCACAGTGTAATGGTCCATTAGTATATCTTGATGCATTACGCAAGGCAGGATTTGACATGCTCGTAACAGCCAACAACCATACATGTGATTGGGGAGCTCAGGGCATCACGGAGACAAAGACACATCTTGACGAATACGGATTTGCAAATGTAGGCACCCATTATTACACTAAAAATGTGGAAAAGCAGGGTGAGAGGTTTTCTATATTTGATGTAAACGGTATCGATGTTGCAGTGCTTTCATATACACATATCATCAATCAGCGCGGTAAACTGAATGCCTCCGAGACAGCCATCATGTTCCATCAGTTTGACAGAGAAGTGGTACAGAAGGACATAAATGACGCAAAAGAAAAAGGTGCTGATTTCGTAGTAGTATATTGTCATTGGGGCATAGAAAATACGGAAACACTGAACTCGGCACAGACAGAGGATTCCAAATTCCTCGCAGAAGCAGGAGCCGACCTTATCATAGGTTCACATCCGCATTGCCTGCAGAGCTGTAAATATATAAAGACAGAGAGTGGTAAAAAAGTCCTTTGCATGTTTTCAATGGGCAACTTCTGTTCCAGTATGGGCAGGGACATAAATAACGACACCATAATACTCAGAGTGGAACTGAAAAAGACAATTTCGAAAAACAAACTCACTGTAAAAATGTCAGATGTCTCATACATACCTTGCAAGTGCATTACCAAGGACGGACATAACAATGTAGTAGTGCCGACAAACAAGAAGCTTAACGGAGGTTATACCTCGGACAGCTTGAATGCGGCACAAAAGCGTATATCAAAGATCATGAACGATGTGATACCTGAGTACAAGGGCAAATAGTGCAATAATTGTATAGAATAAGGCTATATTGTTGTTCTAATTCTATCAAATATATGATAGTATAACAAAATGGAAGGTGTGAAGCATCATTTTATTACCGAAAAAATGCAGAGGGCATTTTCGAGGTGATTTTGACTCGGTGATATAAAACATGTCATCAGATTAAAAATGAATGAAAAGGAGAAGAGTATGAAGATTAAAGCGGACAGCAAAAACAAGGTCACATTTAACAACCGGGTTGATTACTGTATCGGTACAGGGCGTATGGGGTTAGCCCTGACAAAAGAGTACTACGAAGAGCTGAAGCTTACACAGGAAGAGATAGGCTTTTCACATATCAGAGGCCATGGACTGTTTACCGATGATATGGCTATCTATCATGATTTTACATTTAACGGAAAGAGAATACTGGAATACAATTATACATATCTCGACAGAGTACTTGATATGTACCAGAGTCTGGGACTTGCACCGTTCTTTGAGCTTGGATTCATGCCCAAGCAGATGGCAAGCGGCGACAACTCCATCTTTTACTGGAAAGGAAATACCACACCTCCCAAGGAGTATAAGGACTGGGCAAATATGGTATCAGCGCTTCTCGAGCACTGTGTAGCCCGTTACGGCGAGCAGGTGTACGACTGGCCTATCGAGGTATGGAATGAGCCAAACCTTCCCGGATTCTGGAAGGATGCCAACATGGAAGAGTACTTCAAACTCTTTGAAGTATCCTATAAGGCAGTTAAAAAAGTAAGCAAGAAATTTAAGGTTGGCGGACCTGCAGTATGCGGTATCAGAGATGAATTCTGGATCAGATCCTTCCTTGATTTCTGCCGTAAAAAGAAGTTAAAGCCAGACTTTGTAACCCGTCATCACTATACCACAGAGATGCCGGAAAGAGATGGACATTACGGATACCAGAGACTTTCGGACCCTGAGCTTGGCTTTGCAAATCTTAAGACCAGCAGGGATGCCATCGATTCATATCCTGAGTTTAAGGGCCTTCCGATACACATTACAGAGTTTAATACATCATACATACCTAACAATCCTATACATGACACAAATATCAATGCTGCATATATGGCACAGCAGCTTTCACGTCTGGGCGATGTAAATGAGTCATATTCATACTGGACATTCGGTGATGTATTTGAGGAGATGGGTGTACCTTTCTCACAGTTCCACGGCGGATTCGGACTGGTAGCACATCACTGCATACCCAAGCCCACATTCTGGACATTTGCATTCTTCAAGAGATTAAAGAATTTCGCTGCAAAATGCATCCATAGGGATGACACCAGCGTGATCGTATCAGATGGCAAGGGTGGATACGCCGGAGTAATCTGGAACATGTCTGAAAAGGAAACAGATGCAGACATCACTATTGAGCTTGGAGAAAAGCTTGCTTCAAAGAAGGCCGCAGAGGGAAAAACAGCAGACAGTAAAGATATTACTGCAATCGCTAAGAGCCTGGGCGGAAAGACATGCTACACCGTACTTACAGACCTGGTTGATGAAGAGGTATGTAACCCTCTGAAGATCTGGCATGATCTAGGCGAGCCCAAGTATCCTTCAGACGCACAGGTAGATATTATAAAGAAGGGCTCCAGACCTTTGGCGCAGAGCGCTATAGCCGAAGCAAAAGCAGGAAAACTCAGCCTTAACTTTAAACTCGGAGCATACGGAATCAGATACTTTACAGTAAATCCTGTTGAGATAGAGGGCGATGCCGGATATGATTACGAGAAGATCGAGAAAGTATCCTGCGCAGATTTAAAGAAATTCGGAAAGAAGACTGCTGCTAAATCAGCAGGAACAAAAAAAGCAGTTAAGAAAACTGTTACAAAGAAAAAATAAAAAGAAATCCAGCCTCTGTCAGGAGGCGGATGAGGTGTAAGAAATAGGAGGATGAAATGGGAAGAAAAGACACACATGCGGTTGAACAAAAGCCTGATGAGGAACTTTCCTACGCAGAGCAGCTCCGACGCAGAGAAGAGGAAGACAGATACCTGGCAGAGCAGAGAGAAAACGAAGAACAGAAAACAGGCTGCCTCGGTATATCTGCTTCAGTACTGGTGGGTACATTCTGTATACTGTTCCTGGCTACAGGCTTGGGCTTCTTCGGATACGGAATTTACTGCTTTATAAACGGAGAGTATGATGTCACCAAGAGACTGATAATGGTGATAGTCGGAGCAGTAGTTACCATAGCAACAGTATTTGTTTGGAGAATGTTCCATAGAAATTTACATAATGACGAATGATGGAGGAATAATATTATGGAATCCTACAAGAAAGAATTTATAGAGTTCATGGTGGACTCAGAAGTACTTAAATTTGGTGAGTTTACTTTAAAGAGCGGTAGAAAATCTCCCTTCTTTATGAATGCCGGAGCATATGTAACAGGTACTCAGCTTAAGAAACTCGGTGAGTACTATGCAAAGGCCATCCATGATAATTTCGGAGATGACTTTGATGTTCTTTTCGGACCTGCATACAAGGGTATCCCGCTTAGCGTAGCTACAGTTATCGCTTATAGCGAGCTTTACGGAAAAGAGATCAGATACTGCTCAAACCGTAAGGAAGTAAAGGATCACGGAGATGTTGGTATCCTTCTTGGCAGCAAGATAAAGGACGGTGACAGAGTAGTAATCATCGAGGATGTTACCACATCCGGAAAATCCATAGAAGAAACCTTCCCTATCATACAGGCTCAGGGTAATGTAACCATAAAAGGTCTTATGGTATCCCTTAACCGTATGGAAAAAGGCTTAGAGACCGATAAGAGTGCCCTTGATGAGATCAAAGCTAAATACGGCTTTGACGCAAAAGCAATCGTTACTATGGAAGAAGTAGTAGAATGCCTTTATAACAAAGAAGTACTTGGAAAAGTAATCATTGATGATAAGCTTAAGGCAGCTATCGATGAGTATTACAAGATATACGGCTGCAAATAAAAGCGAGCCAACTGATGAGGTGGAAAGGAGTAATGGGATATATGTCAAACGAAGAAAAACTTGAGCAATTCCTGAAGATGGTCGAAGGCAGTAACAACATAGTATTCTTTGGCGGAGCCGGTGTATCCACCGAGAGCGGTATCCCGGACTTCCGTAGTATTGACGGATTATACAATCAGCAGTATGACTATCCTCCCGAGGAGATAATAAGTCACTCATTCTTTATGAAAAATCCTGAAGAGTTTTACCGCTTTTACAGGAAAAAAATCCTTCTCGATGGCATAGAGCCTAACATCACTCACATTAAACTCGCTGAGCTTGAGAAAAAGGGAAAACTCAAAGCCATCGTTACGCAGAATATTGACGGACTTCATCAGAAAGCCGGCAGTGAGACGGTATTTGAGGTACATGGTACTGTAGCCCGTAACTTCTGTATGAAATGCCGTAAGTTTTTCTCCGGAGACGACCTGATCAAACTCATTGATGCTGACTGTGAAAAGCGACTGGCAGCAGGAGAAAATGTCGATGGAAAACTAAAGAGTGGTAAACGTCGTTTTGGTCTTCCGATATGTCCTGAATGCGGAGGGCTCATTAAACCCGATGTCGTACTGTACGAAGAAGGACTGGATGATACCACCTGGTCAAATGCCTGCTACTATATCAGTCAGGCTGACATGCTGATAGTCGGCGGTACATCACTTGTGGTATATCCGGCAGCAGGACTGATCAATTACTATAAGGGCAACAAGCTTGTCCTTATCAACAAATCATCAACACCATATGATTCCTCAGCCAACCTGGTGCTCAACATGGGCCTGGGTGAAGTATTTTCTAAAGTTTAAATGAAAGGTAAGAGCCATGAAAGGACTATATAAATTTTTGAAAAATTATAGATTAGAGTGCTTTCTGGCTCCTTTTTTTAAACTCCTGGAGGCAGCCTTTGAGCTGACCGTACCGCTTGTTATCGCATCCCTGATCGATACGGGACTTGCAAACGGGGACAAGAGCCATGTCATAAAGATGGTACTTATACTTGTAGCGTTTGCATTTGTGGGCTTTGGTTTTGCAGCCACAGCGCAGTTCTTTGCTGCAAAAGCTGCGGTAGGTTTTGCAACGGAACTCAGACATGCACTGTTTTCACACATCATGAAGCTGTCCTTTAAAGAAACTGACAAGCAGGGCAGCTCCACCCTTATCACAAGGATGACCAGTGATGTAAATCAGACTCAGGCAGCGGTAAACCTGTTCTTAAGATTGTTCCTCAGATCTCCGATCATTGTATTCGGAGCACTTATCATGGCATTTACGGTGGATGCAAAAGCAGCCATCATATTTGCAGTAGTCATACCTGTACTGTTTATTATCGTGTTTGCTCTTTTGTTCATGACCATCCCCAGATTTAAAAAGGTACAGAGTGCGTTGGATAAGCTTTTGGGACTCACAAGAGAAAATCTTACCGGTGTCAGAGTTATCCGTGCATTTGGACTGGAAGAAAGAGAAATAGCAAACTTCGAAGAAGAAACAGGAAAGCACAGGGCGTTGCAGGAGATAGCAGGAAAAATTTCCGCCATAATGAATCCTGCTACATATATAGTGATAAATGTAGCTCTTATCATACTGTTATATTCCGGAGCAGTAAGAGTCGAATCAAAGGCACTCACAGCCGGAGCAGTAGTAGCACTTGTAAACTACATGTCCCAGATATTGGTCGAGCTGCTTAAACTTGCCAATACATTCATCAGCATAACAAAAGGACTTGCATGCGCTAACCGTATCTCCGCAGTAATGGAAATCCCCGAGGGGATGGAAATACAGGTAGTAAATAACAATGCTAATGATGAAAATACGACAGCTCCAACGACAGAAGGTGTTAAGGACAAAGAGGGCAGCATAGGAAAAAATATCGCCGTAAAATTCAGCCATGTATATATGAAATATAGCGAGGGCGGTGAGGATGCTCTCGAAGACATAGACTTTGAAGCACCTTTTGGTACTATCACAGGTATCATAGGAGGTACCGGTTCAGGTAAAACCTCGATAGTAAACCTTATCCCACGTTTTTACGATGCAGAAAAAGGTACTGTATATGTAGCAGGACGTGATGTAAAGAAATACGATGTAGCCTCACTCCGAGACATGGTTGGTACGGTTATGCAGAAAGCGGTGCTCTTTAAAGGTACTGTCAGGGAAAACCTCAAATGGGGTAATGATGCTGCTACAGACGAACAGCTGAAGGAGGCTATGAACCTCGCACAGATCACCGGTATAGAGCTTGACAGAGAGGTTGAGCAGGAAGGCAGAAACTTCTCCGGAGGACAGAAACAGCGTCTTTCCATAGCAAGAACCTTAGTTGGGAAGCCGTCAGTCCTGATACTTGATGACAGCTCATCAGCACTTGACTACGCTACAGATGCTGCATTGCGCAAAGCACTGCGGACACTATCCTGGAAACCTGCGATATTCATCGTATCACAGCGTGCATCCACAGTACAGCACGCAGACATGATACTGGTACTCGATGATGGTAAGCTTGTAGGCAAGGGTACACATGACGAACTTATAAAATCATGTGATGTATACAAAGAAATCTACGCCAGCACAGAGCAGGCATAGGATGAGGTACTACATGAAAAAATGCATAATAATCGGAGCCGGGGTCAATTTTGGCCTCGGTTTTAAAATCGAAGATAATGATTATATCATAGCCGCAGACGCCGGATATAAATACCTGCAGGAGGCCGGCATCACTCCACACATGGTAGTGGGAGACTTTGATACTTTAAAATATGTCCCCGACCACCCCAACATCATTCAACTCAAACCCGAAAAAGACATAACAGATACATGGGAAGCGGTAACACAAGGTTTCAAAAAAGGCTATAAAGAGTTTCACTTGTATGCATGTATGGGCGGCAGGGTAGAGCACTCTATAGCCAATATCCAGTTGCTCACTCGTATAGCGGAAGAAGGCGGTATTGGATACCTGTACGATGATAACAGAGTCCTCACGGTGATAAAGGACTCTGAGATAGAGTTCCCTTCTAAAGAAAACGGATTTATTTCTGTATTCTCCTTATCTGATAAAAGCGAAGGAGTCACTATATCCGGTCTAAAATATGAGATAGAAAACGCAGAACTCACAAACAATTTTCCTTTGGGAGTGAGCAACGAGTATATAGGAAAACCTTCAAAGATCAGTGTTAAAAAAGGAATTCTCCTAATAATATGCTAAATTTTCATAACCTTTTCACAAACTCTTCACGATTTGGGTATATTCTTGGATAGGATTTTTATTCTATCAAGGAGAGAAATGCGTTATGAAAAAAGAAAACAGCAATGAGGAGTTAAGCCTCAGCAAACAGAGAAAGCTGGCAAAGAAAAAAGAATTTGCCAGGAGAAAGAGAAATGCGGTACTGACAAAAATCATAGTAACACTGCTGATTTTGGCAGTGATAGGTATCGTAGTGCTGGTGATAGTAAAGGATCAGATCAAGAAGGCAAAAAGCGTAGCTGTTGATACAGACTATTCCGCACAGCTCGATGATAACGGCAAGATAAAGGGTATAAAGGCTGCTGACTATGTTTCCATCCCTGATTACAACAATATCACTGCAGACCTTAGTGAGATAGAGTATTCTGACGAGAGTGTTGAGAAAGATATTGATACTTTACTGAACAACAAGAAATATCTTGACAGCTCAGCAGATCTGATTGCAGCTAATGGTGACAAGGTAAATATTGATTATAAGGGTTCTGTCGACGGTGTTGAATTTGATGGCGGCACTGCTGAAGGTGCCGATCTTGAGCTCGGATCTAAGTCCTTTATAGATGATTTCGAACAGCAGATCGAAGGCCACAAGCCCGGGGATGAGTTTAATGTAGAAGTAACTTTCCCTGAGGATTATACAAATGATCCCGGTCTTGCAGGCAAAGATGCGGTATTTGCAGTCAAGCTGAACGGTATCTATGTTAAGCCTGAGTTCAATGATGCATTTGTACAGGAGAATCTCTCTGAGTATGCTTCAACTACCGAAGAGTATCGTAAGTATTTGAAGGATACCAATTATGAGAAAAACCTGACAAGCTTTGTTCGGAAATATGTAGTTGAGAATACCACGCTAAATTCAAAACCTGAGGCATATTTAAAGCAGCTTAAGGGTAATCATAAGTCGGATGAATATTCTTACTATGAATACATGAATTCGATGTATTCTACATACTATGGATATACTCCGTATACTTCATTTGAAAACTATCTCTCACAGTCCTATTCGCAGACAGAGGAACAGTATGATGAAAGTATAGAAGAAAAGGTAACCGATGATCTGAAATATGCACTGTTCTGTCAGGCAGTTGCTGAGGCTGAAGGTATTACAGCTAACTATGATGATGCTAAAGCATACTATATAGCTCAGGGCGGTACTGAGGATACCTTCGAATCTCAGGTTACCACCTACGGAAAGGGCTATGTTGTTCAACAGTACCTTGGTACTAAGGTTATCAAGGCCATCTGTGAGCGTGTTACTGTAAAGTAATGTGTCAATTGGGACGGTTCTTTTTGACACATTAAAAAAAGTACTTGAATTTTATAAAAAACGTGGTACAATAGCATACGTCAAATAAAAAGACATACGGGAGCTCGTAATACGGGCTGAGAGGAAGGTTGGACCTTCGACCGGTAACCTGATTTGGGTAATGCCAACGTAGGGATGCTTAAAAACGTTTCTTAAGGCTGCCTGATCGGGCAGCCTTTTTAAATACCTCATAGAAAGGAGTGAGTGACGGATTCCGGTAGGACCGGACGGATGGAAGGGGAGCGCCTTGCATCTGTAATAACAGCGATGGGAAGCCGTGTTCCGGCGTGAGAGGAAGCCATTAAGCTTCGACCGATTCTCAAAATATGACATATGAACTAGGCTAATATTGTTAGGATGATAGCCGGGAGTTCATAGCATAGGTGGAGAACGACGCTGTTATGAAATGCCGTTCTCACAAATTTAATACAACTGAAGATCATACTCGGTTGTAAAAAGAAAGAGGTAGAAAATGAAAAATTCAAAAAGTATTTTAAAAATGGTAGTTTTGGCAATGCTCATTGCCATCGGTGTTGTTATATCACCGATCCTGAGAGTAGAGGGTATGTGCCCTATGGCTCACTTTATCAATATCGTGTGCTCAGTATTTATGGGCCCTTGGTATTCGTTACTTTGTGCATTTATCATCGGAGTTATCCGTATGGTACTTATGGGTATACCTCCCCTTGCTCTGACCGGAGCTATATTCGGAGCATTTCTGTCAGGAGTATTTTACAAGCTTTCAAAGGGTAAATTACTTTGTGCGGTTTTAGGCGAGATCATTGGTACAGGCATTATCGGAGCCATTGTTTCATATCCGGTTATGACCCTTATCTGGGGCAAGGATGGACTTAGTCTCTTCTTCTATGTACCGTCATTTATCTGCGGGACACTTATCGGAGGCAGCATAGCATATTTCTTCCTTAGAAAATATGCAGACGGCGGTATGCTTGCAAAGACACAGGATATGCTGGGCTCACCCGTATATTCGGACAAGGGCTCTGTACTTACAAATGCTATATCCATAGCCACCTTCGGTGCGATATTATTTGTAGTATTTCTGCTTGTACCGCAGATATTTAAGTCGGAGTCTGAGGTATGGAGCTATCTGTCATACGGCTCAATAATACTATTTGTGGTATTGGCAGTAGTTTATTATTTGATTAAAAAACTTCATAAGGCTCCTGTATCTGACTCTGGAAAACAGTGATTACAAGAGCTTATGACGGTAAACCGGGCGGCAATTAAAACAATTTAAGGGAAGAAAGTAAAACATAATGAATGAAAATCTTGATCTGGCAAAAAATATCAATGAACTGCGACGTCTCTTAAAGGATGTGCGCCCGCTCGTGCATTGCATCACAAATCCGATATCCATAAATCAGTGTGCAAATACCATCCTTGCAGCCGGGGCGCGTCCGATATGCGCAGAGCATCCAAAGGAGGCAGCAGAGATTACGTCAAGTGCAGGCGCTGTTATGCTAAATCTTGGAAATATCACTGATGTCAGGATGGAATCGATGCGTATATCCGCAAATGAAGCCAGAAAAAACGGTATCCGTTTTGTGCTTGATATATGTGGTGCGGCATGTCTGAAAAACAGACGCTTTTATGCTGAAAATATGATAAAGGCATTTCATCCGACTGTGGTAAAAGGCAATTACTCAGAGATCAAAGCACTCTATCAAAAGGACTATCAGTCTTCAGGCGTTGATGCGGATTCGTCTTTGGTGATCGAAGAAATTGCGGAGATTGCTAAAAAGTTAGCCGAGGAGATTAATAAGGCAGCAACCGAAAAAAGTTATAAAACCACCATTTTAGTCAGTGGAAAAACGGATATAGTTACTGATGGAGAGAATATCTGCTTTGTTAAAAACGGGACTCCTCAGCTGGCTACCATTACCGGAACAGGTTGTATGCAGGGCGCTTTATGTGCGGCATTTTTATCGGTTGCCGATGGGTTTGATGCTGCTGTAGCAGCAAGTGCCATGTTTGGTATCTGTGGCGAATTATCAGAGACTGATAAGGGCAGCGGCACATTCCAGGTAAATCTTCTGGACAATTTGTCTACCATTAAGGATGAGGATATTGTTAACCGGATTAAAGTTGAATCTTAAAACAGGAGATAAAGAAAAAACAGGCTAATACCCTGTTACCTTTAAAAGGAAGTAAAACAATATGGCAAAATTTAATCCAAGACTGTACTTCATAACAGATAGTACAAAATATGAAAAAGAAGAATTTTTAAGTCGTGTAGAGGCAGCTCTGCAGGGCGGAGTGACTTTAGTCCAGCTCAGAGAAAAGGAGCGTACCACCAGGGAATATCTGGAGCTCGCAAGGGAAGTACATGCTTTGACTTTAAAATATAACGTTCCTCTGATCATCGATGACAGACTGGATGTGGCTATGGCTATCGACGCTGAAGGTGTACACTTAGGTCAGAGTGATCTGCCGATAGGTATAGCCAGAAAGATATTCGGACTCGACAAGATCATCGGAGCCACAGCCAAGACTGTGGAACAGGCAAAAGAGGCATACGAGCAGGGAGCGGATTACCTGGGAGTCGGAGCTATATATCCTACAACTACCAAGGTAAAAACCATTCTTACCTCAACGGATATGCTGGACAAGATCTGCCATGCAGTACCCATCCCTGCCAATGCGATAGGCGGCCTCAATAAGGACAACATTGATGTGCTTAAAGGTATCCCGATAGCCGGGATATGTGTGGTTTCGGCTATCATGAAAGCAGATGATCCAAAGAAGGCTGCCGAGGAATTGTCGGAGGCAGTAAAAAATAAATTAGGATTTTAAGATCATACAGCGGTTCACCGGGGGCACCACCTTGAATCGCTATATAAAAATAATACTTACATGGAAAGGAAACAAAACGATGAAAACAGTATTATCAATCGCGGGAAGTGATTCCAGCGGAGGCGCCGGTATTCAGGCAGATTTAAAGACCATGACTATGAATGGTGTATATGGGATGACAGCCATCACGGCACTCACAGCCCAGAACACGACCGGCGTTACGGGGATTTTGGAGGTAGATCCGGGGTTCCTGAAGCAGCAGATAGATGCTGTATTTGAAGATATTTTTCCCGATGCGGTAAAGATCGGTATGGTATCCTCATCCGAGCTTATCAGGGTAATAGCTGAAAGGCTCACTTTTTACGGAGCAAAAAACATAGTTGTGGATCCTGTCATGGTAGCGACCAGTGGTTCAAAGCTCCTGCAGGATGAGGCGATAGACACGCTTACTTCCTGTCTGTTACCAAAAGCAAGTGTTGTAACTCCCAATATCCCCGAGGCAGAAATACTTTCCGGGATGAAAATCGAAACCGAAAAAGATATGGAAAAAGCCGCAGAGCTGATAGGGACAAAGTATAACTGTGATGTACTGCTCAAGGGCGGTCACAATATCAACGATGCCAACGACCTCTTATATAAAGGTGAGGTCATTACAAATGATTCCTATAAAGAGCCCTGTCTAAAATGGTTTAACGGGAAAAGAATAGATAATCCCAATACCCACGGAACAGGCTGTACTCTGTCATCAGCCATAGCATCAAACCTTGCTAAAGGCATGGATATGGAAGATGCAGTAAGAATGGCAAAGGAATACATATCGGGTGCTCTGTCCGCTATGCTTGACCTTGGAAAAGGTAGCGGGCCTATGATGCACAATTTCAATTTGTCAGGAAAGTTCTATTAATGTGCTAACGGAGCCGGTTTTGACATCCTTGGCATGAATAATACATATTATTAGGAGATTACAAAATGGGAAAACAGAAATTTGACGGATACGCAGATAAATATGATGAGTGGTTTATGAAAAATGAGAACCTTTTTACAAGTGAGCTTCGTCTCTTTGAAAAGGTATTAGGTGATATTACAGGAAAGAAGCTCCTTTCCGTAGGCTGCGGCAGCGGACTTTTTGAGAGCTATATTGACAGCTCAAACATTGATGGTATCGAGCCTTCGGAGGATATGGGCAGGATAGCTGAAAAGAGAGGCATTAATGTGATCAAATACGGTCTCATTGAAGATGTTGATCTGCCTGACGAGACCTATGATATCATATATTTTAACGGCAGCTCCAGCTATATGGAGGACCTTAAGCCTGTTTATGAAAAGAGCCTTCGTGCTTTAAAGAAAAACGGTAAGCTTATTCTCCTTGATGTACCCAAGGAGAGCGCTTTTGGATTTATGTATCTTTTAGGAAAGAGCCTTAATACCTATGATCATGAATTCTTAGAGGGTGCCATGCCCGAGCTTCCTTATCCTTTAGCACTGGCATCATCAGGAGTATGGCATACTACAGAAGAAAAGATCAATGTATTAAAGGAGCTTGGCATTAAGAATTTTGATTTCTACCAGACACTGATCAAGAATCCTCTGTACACAAACGAAGAGCCCGAGGAGGTTTCTGAAGGCTACAAGAGCGGTGGATATGTTGCTATTATTGCCGAAAAATGAGACCGGAAGTTTATAATTGAGTGAAATGATTGATAAAGCCGAATTTAAAATGAACGATGTTTCATGGCGGAAAGGAAATAAACATGAAAATAACAGATACATTATATTCTGAGGTCGAGGCTCTTTGGGAGAAGGCAGCAGAAAAAGAAATCCTAATAAAAATGGCAGATGGCTCCTTGGATGAGAACAGGTATTCAAGGTATATGCTTCAGGATTACTACTATCTTCTTGAATATAAAGATATACTTGAGAGACTGCTTAAGCTATCAGATGACAGTGAGGTTTCAGAATTTTTAAAAATGGCTGTAGATGTTACTGTATATGAAATAGAGAGCGTACATCTGCCGGCTATGAAAAAACTCGGAATATCTGAGGATACGATAAAGAATACCGGAAAAAATCAGGTAATAGCGGACTATATCCGGTTTTACCATGATACCATTGACAAGAGCGGCCTTTTGGGAGGCTTTACAGCGTTGCTTCAATGCTGTTGGAATTACGCTTATCTTGGCGAAAAATTATGCAAAAAGTATGGAGATAAGATAGAAAAGTCCTATTACAAATTCTGGTTTGATGCATATACCTCCAAGGAGTATGTGGAGACAAATGAGAAGTGGCAGAGTATTGTAAACAGATTAACAACCGATATTGACGAAAATACAAAAGATACATTATGCAGGATTTTTAAAACATGTGCAGAGTTTGAGAACAAATTCTGGGATGTTCTTTGAAACTATAGACAGGGCCGGGTCCCTGTCTTTTTTGATGGGTTGACAAGGCTTTCAAATCGAAGTAATATTACTTTATACTTGAGTGTCAATTTGTCATTCAGAGATAAATATTTAAGATACGAGGTACAAAAATGGCATCAAAGAAAATATCGGCGGCAAACCGTCTGGCAGATTTCATAAAGAAAGCGGTATCACCGTACCATACGGTAGAAGAGTCGAGAAAAATACTGGAGGCAGCAGGCTTTTTTGAATTATCACTGAATCAGGATTGGGATGTAAAGCAGGGCGGAAAATTTTATGTGCTTCCGTTTAAAACCTCTCTTTTTGCATTTACAATACCTGCTACGGAAAATGATGCAGTATTACCAGAAGCAAAGAAAAAATCCAAAAAGATAACAGATAATTGTGAAGAAAAGGCTTTGACAAGTAATAGTATACATATTGCAGCTGCACATACGGATTTTCCCTGTCTGCATATCAAACCTGTAGCTGAATTTGAGTCGAGGGGGTATCTTCGTATAAATACCGAAATATATGGTGGACCTATCTTAAACACCTGGCTTGACAGGCCCTTGTCTGTGGCAGGCAGAGTGCTTTTAAGGAGCAGCGAGATATATGCTCCTCGTGAGGTGATGGTGGATTTTGCCCGTCCGTTACTTACCATCCCCAATCTTGCAGTGCATTACAATCGTGAAGTTAACGAAGGAGTAAAACTCACAAAGCAAAATGATATGTTGCCTCTTTTGGGGATGATTAACGATAAGTTAAACAAGGATTCCTATTTTATAGATTTGTTGGCAAAGGAAATAAAGGAAAAGAAAGAGGATATCCTCGACTTTGACCTTTATGTATATAATGCTGAGGAGCCTGCATTTGTCGGTCTTAATAATGAGATGCTGTCATCACCGAGACTTGATAATATTACTTCATGTCTGGCATTGGTGGAAGGACTTATTAATGCTTCTATAGAAAGTGAATGTAATGACCGGAGACTTAATGAATTAAATCTGATAGCGCTGTTTGACAACGAAGAAATCGGTTCCGAAACTAAGCAGGGTGCAGATTCCGAGCTGCTCCGCGTAATTCTTAGAAAGATTTACAGGAGCCTGGGCAAGGATGAGATAACACTGGATACTGATATCCGTAAGGGTTTCTTACTAAGTGTCGATGTGGCTCATGCACTACATCCTGCTAAGGCTGAGAAGTATGATCCCGTCAACAATATGCGTATGGGCGACGGAGTGACGATAAAGCTTAGTGCAAACCAGAGGTATACTTATGATGGAGTGGCCGTTGCCTGCGTCCAGCAGTTATGTGATAAGTTTGGTATAAAGTATAAGAAGTTTGTAAATAATTCTGATATGCCGGGCGGTGGTACATTAGGTCCCATTATTTCGTCCCATTTACCGATGTATACCGTGGATATTGGAGTACCGATACTTGCCATGCATTCCGCAAGGGAGCTTATGGGGGCCTGCGACCAGGATGAACTGGTTAAACTGATTACAGGCTTTTTTGAGTAAAAAAAGAGATGGCGGGACATAAACTTATACAGGCAATCGGTCAAGAAGAATTTCTTGACCGGTTTGGTTATTTATGATAAAATCCGTAAAGTAGTATAAATCTATATAGGAGTGATTCCTTCTGTATCCCAAAAACATAACGGACTACCTGATGGTAGCCCGTTTATTATTTTTTTATTTACTGTTAAGTTATTTCAGTTCATCCATCATACTCTGCAGCCTGCTTAAGTCATCTCTGATATTCAAGTGCTGAGGGCACTGGGTCTCGCACATACCGCACTGGATACAGTTTTTAGCCTTCTGGTCATCCTGTACAGTACTCCATTCCCACTTGGTATGTCCTGCATTCTGGTACATACCGTAGGTGTTCCAGATACGGAAGTTTCTCGGGATATCAACACCGTTAGGACAAGGCATACAATAACGGCAGCCGGTACATCCGTTAAATACACGGCGACGGAGAGCATCAGCAGTATCTGTTACAGCCTTCATTTCTTCATCACTAAGCTTCTTGAAATTATTGAAGGTCTTAAGGTTATCGTCAACCTGCTCTTCGGTAGACATACCGGAAAGGATAACCTTGATGTTGTCAAATGAACCTACAAATCTTAATGCCCATGATGCTGTAGAGGCATCGGGAGCTAAACGTTTAAACTCAGTAGTTACATCCTCAGGAAGATTTGCCAATGAGCCGCCCTTTACAGGCTCCATGATAACAAGCGGTACACCAAGACTCTCAGCCAGCTGCACACCCTTGATACCTGCCTGCTCCTCGGTATCCATGTAGTTAAACTGTATCTGACAGAAATCCCACTTTCTGTATTCGATAATTTCCTTAAAAGCATCGAAACCATCATGGAATGAGAAGCCTAAGAATTTGATCCTGCCATTAGCCTGCTCTTCCTTTAAATACTCAATAACTCCTAAATCACGCATCTGATGGAAACGATTTCTGTCAAGTGCATGAAGCAGGAAGAAATCAACATATGTTTTATGAAGTCTGTCCAACTGATTCTGGAAAATCTTTTTTGCATCTTCAAGTTCGTGTACATTCCAGCAGGGAAGCTTTGTAGCCAGGAAATAGCTGTCTCTCGGATACTTGTCCAGTACCTTTCCTACAAACGGCTCACTGTCTCCGTTATGATAAGGAAATGCGGTATCAAAATAATTAACACCTGCAGCATAGGCCTTATCGATGCAATGCTCTGCCAAAGCCTCATCAATCTTGCCATCCTTCTGAGGGAGTCTCATACATCCAAAACCAAGCAGTGATGTAGAAACACCTAAGTTATCAATTAATCTCTTCTCCATAATAAATCCTCCAAGCCAATATAATCATTACTCACAAAAAAATGAGCCCCATATTTCTATGGGACTCATTATACAGCATATTTTTATAGAAAACAATGTTTTCTAACAGAAATACCAATATAATCCATTTTTTAATTAAGATTACCTTTTTTATTTCTTGAATACAAATACATTCCATGAAAGAGGCTTTACACTTACGGAATATACGCCGTCCTTAAGCTCGCCGGTGGTATTTTTCTTAGGCAGGAACATTTCCTGATTGTCCACTGAACTAACCTTATCCAATTCATCATCGGTACAGAAGGTCTCAAAGTGCTCTACGTTTGTATAGCCTTCGAACCCCTTGATATCTACATTTAAGCCATAGCTTTCATTTTCATTTCTATTGATGGCAAATACTGTAAGGGTATTGTTTTCCTTATCCCATGCCGATGCGGAGTCGATATAATTTACGCCCTCTTTACCTGTGTACTGTGAAGTATCATCGATTGCATATCCGGGCATATCGTAGGTATCGGACTCTACTGCGGTCCTCATGGATGTACCCTTTGCATACTTTAACATCTGCATATATGCATAGTGGGATGCTGTCTTCCAAACATTGTCATGATCCGATGCACACAGAGCACCGAGTCCGCCCGTCATACAGCCGATTTTAACTCTGTCGGCATGACGAAGGAATGCAAGCTGTACTGAAATAAATGACAGCATATGCAGTATCTCACGTCCGGGGAACATGAAGTGCTTCATCTTATCGGGATCATGCATGATGTAAGGTCTCTCGGGATCGAAACGGAAATGAGATCTTGCCATGTTATAACGTCCCCATCCGGGATTAAGCGGTCTGTTTTCTCTCATCATGCAGCCGTATTCATCAAATGAGATCATAACCTTCTTAGGTGATCTGTGCTTTGCTGCAACAAAATCGATCATAGCTGCTTCTGTGTTGATGAAATCCTCATAGTAAAGTGAACCGCCGAGGAGAGCCTTTACATCTGAAGGCGGAGCACTGTGATAATGATGGATTGAAAGATAATCAACCGTGTCATAGCACTGGTCAAGCACCTTTTCATCCCATGTGGGATAATGATCCATAAATATTGCTGATGAACCGCAAACACCTGTCTCGATAGAAGCATCAATCCACTTGATAGCCTTTGAAGTTTCCTGGCACCTAAAGCCATAGCCATCGGGATTTCCTTCCCATGAACCTAACTGCCAGTGTCCGTCCATTTCGTTTCCGAGATAATACATTTTTACCTTGTAAGGAGCCTCGTGTCCGTTTTTCTTACGAAGATCAGACCAGTATGAACCACCCTCAAAGTTTGTATACTCTACCAGATCCATAGCATCCTGCATGGTACCGGTACCCATGTTAATAGTATAAAGTGACTCTGTGTTAATCTTTTCAGCCCACTGCAGGTACTCATCATGTCCTACATCATTGGGTATATACTGATACCATGCAGGATCAAGATGTACCTTTCTCTCAGACTTGGGTCCGATGGAATCCTTCCACTGCCATGCAGATACAAAGTTTCCGCCGGGAAGACGGACTGCAGGTATGCCTGTGGCCTTCAAGGCATTGATAACATCACCTCTAAAGCCCTGCTCGTCTGCTGTGGGATGCTTAGGATTGTACATAAATCCGTTTACCATAGTACCGATAGGCTCTAAGAATGCCGAAAAAAGCCTGTTTGATATTTCTCCGATCTCAAAACTCGGATGTACTGTAATTTTAGCCATAAACCCCTCCCAAAATAATTAGTAAATCGTTACACTAAAACTATATCACCCATAATAAAATTATTCTTTCATTTAATTGCTTTATATTTGTTAAATGTTGCGGGATATGGTACGGATTTTTTCATATGCATATATGATATGTACCCAAATTCCCGGACGCATATCAATATTGGATGCATTTTATGTTATATATTATTTGCCAGAGCATAAAACTTACAAAAGTCCTTGACAAATGGTAAAAAAAGGGTTATCATACGATTTAATCTTGAGGGAGTAATTGGCGTATTACGTGGGAAAGTCAACAACACTGTCCGTTTAGTCGGTCTGGCTTACCTTAAATGATGAGACTCATGCATGGCTTTTTTGTCGTGCATGGGTCTTTTTTATGCGAAAGAGAGGTATGAAGGAGTGAAAAAATCTGAGATCTTGCTGGATTTCTGTATGATTCCGGCACTGCTTATCGTCAATTTCTGTGTTGGCGGAACATTACCTGCAGCGCTTATGCTGGCGGTCGGTATCGTCCTCATCGTAAAGGGCGGAGATGTTTTCGTAGATGCAGCTACCTGGATAGCTGAGGTATCAGGCATACCCAAGCTTATAGTCGGTGCAACGGTTGTGAGTCTGGCTACCACATTACCGGAGTTGCTCGTATCTGCTATGGCAGCACATGAGGGAAAGGTTGACATGGCTATCGGTAATGCCATCGGCAGCGTTACTGCAAACCTGGGATTGATCATGGCTATCGGTATTATCTGTATACCTGCAGCCATAAAGAGAAAGGATTACGCATTAAAGTCTCTGCTGATGCTCGGAGCTGCTATAATTATCGTGGTAGTAGGCAGCTTTGCTAAAGCTGGAAAAATAGACGGTATCGGTACCGTTACCAGTATACTCTTGATCGTGATATTTGTTATAGCTATGGTTGACAATATCCGTGCAGCAGTAAAAGCTGTAAAGGGCGGCAAAGAAGAAAAGCTCGGACCTGAGGCTAAGACAAAGGCAGTTATCTTTTCAAATATATTAAAGTTTATCCTCGGTGCACTGGCTATAGTTTTCGGTGCAGACCTTCTGGTTGATAAGGGAAGTATTATTGCTGCTTCACTCGGTATCAGCGAAAGAGTTATCTCAGTAACCATCATTGCTATCGGAACTTCACTTCCTGAGCTTGTAACAACCATTACCGCAGTTATAAAGAAGCAGTCATCTCTCGGTGTTGGAAACATCATCGGCGCAAATATCATGGACCTGACATTTATCATGCCGGTATGTAACCTTATCTCAGGAAAGCCCCTCCCTGTATCGGAATCAGTTGCTATGATAGACTTCCCTGCCTGCCTTGTAGTAGGTTTGGTTGCAGTAATCCCAATGCTCATCACCAAAAAGTTTACCAGAGCCCAGGGCGGAGTAATGCTTCTGCTTTACGCTATATATATGGTACTCACTGTACTCGGTGTAGATAAACTTGCAAGTATGTTCTAAATTTGATTTGGCGACAGGGACCGGTTCTCTGTCGCCAATCTTTTCAGAAAGGATTTTAAAAAATGTATCTTCCATCAGATCCTAATATATTACTTAGTGTAATAAACACAAAACTCAGAGATGAATATTCTTCACTCGACGATCTATGTGATTCTCTGGACATAGAAAAAGACCGGCTGACAGATGATTTAAAGTCAGCCGGTTATAAATACAATGAAGCTTTGAATCAGTTTGTTTAGATTTATCTCTTTTTCCAAGGGGCTTCATCGTCCGAAGCCTTGAAGTTAAATACAGGTTTCATAATATCGATAACATCTACAGAGTCTTGTATTACATCTATTATGTCATCTAAGGATTTGTAAGCCATAGGAGACTCATCAAGAGTTTTCTCGTTAACAGAGGTGGTATATACTCCTGTCATCTCGTTACGATATTCCTCCATATCCAGAGACTCCTTAGCCTTTGATCTCGACATGATCCTGCCTGCACCATGGGGTGCAGAATAATTCCAATCAGGATTTCCTTTACCTATAGCAAGTACCGAACCGTCACGCATATTTATAGGGATCAATACTTTCTCACCCTTATGTGCCGCTATCGCACCTTTTCTAAGTATCATCTCATCGGTATCGATATAGTTGTGTATGGTATGGAAAGCTTCACCCGCAGTCATGCCGGTTCTTTCTATTATGGTCTCGGCCATAAACTCCCTGCTTCTTTTTGCAAACTCCTGACATATACCCACATCATGCAGATAATCATCAAGGAACGAACCATACAGCCAGCATATATCATCAGGTATCAATAATGCCTGTGCCTCAAAACTTGATTTAAGAGCCTTTAAAGCGCTCTCTATCTCTGACTTACGTCCCTGTTCTTTGTAAGTCTTAATGATCTCATCACGCTGTGCGAAATATTTCTCCTTGCCCATATGCAAGTCAACGGCCAGCTGCTGATATATCTCAGCCACCTGTTTGCCGAGGTTACGGCTGCCCGAATGTATAACCAGATAATATGTACCATCGGTTGCCCTGTCTACCTCTATGAAATGGTTCCCGCCGCCCAGTGTACCCAGAGATCTTTCGAGACGTTTTGAATCCTTGAGAGATCTATAGCAGCGAAGTGCAGTCAGGTCAAATCTTTCTTTTCTGCCCTCCCACACACACATGCCCGAGGGAATATAATGGCAGGCCTCATCAATTTTTTCAAAGTCAAGCTCTTTATCTTTTAAAGCCACTGTATACATTCCACAGCCTATGTCTACACCAACGATACTAGGGCAGGCTTTGTCAACTACAGTCATGGTAGTGCCAATGGTACAGCCCTTTCCAGAATGTACATCGGGCATGATCCTTACCTTGCTACCTGCGGTAAGGTCGTAATCACACATTCTACGGATCTGTTCTATAGCTTCATCCTCTACTACCTTTGCGTAGCAGATGGCGGTATTTGCTTTTCCTTTAATCTCAAACATATCTTTTAACTCCTATCATCTTTTGCTGTCATATTTGCTGTTTACAGATGATAGTATATATAAAGCTTCATAATTAATCACGGAAAAAAAGATGCGAGATATACTATCAATCCTTTTTCCCTTGAATAAAAATTCGCATTATGCTATACTTCAATCTTGAGGATGTCAAAAAAATATGTCATTCTGAACGAAGAATTTTGAAATATTTTAATAGGAGAAACGTATTATGGGAACAGAAGGCAAAATCTTTTTAGATAAGATCACAGAAAATATAGGCAAGGTTATAGTCGGAAAAGAGAGCGTAATTAAATATATGCTGACAGCTCTCTTAGCAGACGGTCATATCCTGATGGAGGATGTGCCCGGTACAGGAAAAACAAAGCTTGCAAAGTCGCTTGCAAAGTCCATGAATATCGGGTTTTCACGTATTCAGTTTACACCTGACCTGCTGCCCAGTGATATAACCGGTATTAATGTATTTAACCGCAAGGAAAATGATTTTGTCCTTAGAAAAGGCCCGGTATTTACAAATATCCTGCTCGCAGATGAGATAAACAGAGCCACTCCCCGTACACAGGCAGGACTCTTGGAGTGTATGGAGGAAAGACAGGTTACCATTGACGGTGAAACCATGAAACTGGAAGCACCTTTCTTCGTTGTCGCTACCCAGAACCCTATCGAGAGTGCCGGTACATTTGCACTTCCCGAGGCAGAGCTTGACCGTTTTATTATGAAACTTTCCGTAGGACTCCCCGATAAGGAGCAGGAGGTTGATATCTTAAATAAATATATGGAAGCTGATCCCCTGGATACACTTGAAAGTGTTGTTACGGATAATGAGATGAAACAGGTCCGTGAGGGTGCCATAAAGGTAAAGGTTAATGCGTGCATCCCTGAGTATATAGCAGATATTTCACAGGCCTCCCGTAATCATCCGGAGATCTCTCTGGGAGTAAGTGCCAGAGGCAGTATTGCACTTCTTAGATGTGCAAAAGCGTATGCATACCTTTCAGGCAGGGATTACGTTGTCCCTGATGATGTAAAAGCTGTAGCTGTTCCTGTACTTGCACACAGGATTAAGCTCGGTATCGGCGTAGGCAATCCACAGAAGGTAGTAACAGGTATGCTCGCAGGCATCAAAGTGCCTACGGAAAACTTTGAAAATTGATAGAGGATATAAATAAATGATACAGTTCATAGCCATACTTTGTTTGGCAGCGTTACTGTATACGGTTCAGCGTGTTGTATATATGAAACTCTGGGCCAGGAACCTGGAAGTGGACATACATTTTGAAGGGAAGGAAATCTTTGAAGGTGAGCGTGGCAGACTGGTTGAGACCATAACCAACGCAAAAAGGCTGCCGCTCCCTATGATAAAATGTAAATTCCGTACCAGCAGGAGCCTGATGTTTGACAATGCGACCGTAAACCAGAATACAGATAATTATTACAGAAATGATGTGTTTACCATAGGCGGCAGGGAAAAGCTCACGAGGACCATAGCTTTTACAGCCGGCAGACGCGGATTATATAATATTACAAGTGCCGAACTGGTAGGAACAGATATGTTCTTTACATTGGAATCGGTACTGATGAAGAAAATCTACGATGAGATTTATGTGCTCCCGAGACCTTTTAACACCAGCGAATTCAGAAACTCATTACAGTGGATAAACGGCGAGATTAAAAGTAAGGCTCACCTCATCGAGGATCCCTTTGAGTTCAGAGGCATCAGGGAATACCAGCCCTATGACAGTATGAAAAGCATTAACTGGAAGGCTACGGCCAAGACAGGGGATCTGAGAGTAAATATGAGGGACTTTACCTCACAGAAGGTAGTGCGTATTTTCCTTAACTTAGAGGATACCGGTATCATAAAGAGGACCGAGGCACAGGAGGCAGCCATCAAGGTTGCGGCAGGGCTTGTTAAGAGCTTTACGGATGAGGATATGGAATTTGCCCTTTATAGTAATGGTATAGATGTTCTCTCCGGACAGCCAATAAAGTTGAAACGCAGCCGCGGCAAGATACATGAACAGGAGATATACAGAGCTCTCGCCAGGATAGACTTAAAGGCTGAAACCGAGGATATGACAAAGCTTTTTGCAAATGTTATAGAGTCGGGTGACGGGACCATGTGTGATTATCATATTTCGGTGAACTCATATGATGAATATCAGAGATTGCTTGAAAATTATGACAGCATACATTTGAGCTTCCTTTGGCTATATGTCACATCAGGTGCAGAAATACTTGGCATTTCGAGTAAACTCCAGACACGTACGATACCGATCAGGAGCTGGAGCTACGGGGCAAATGCAGAGATAGATTTGAATCAGGAGAACTAATTGATGAGGTATCATCGTGAAACAGCAGAATAAAGAAAAAGCCTTAATATTATTCAGAGAGATAATCGTAACCCAGACAAACCACTGGTCTTTGTTTGCGTTGAGCTACGGTCTTTCTGTTATGCTCTCCGAGGTATACTCGATCATGAGGCTGAGTCTCATCTGCTGGGGTATCATGGGACTGGGGCTGGTTTTAAACTACATAATCCGTATAAATACGAGGAAAATGATCGTATCCATAGCCTTGCATCTGCTCACATTTGTTGGAATGTCGCTTACAGGGTTTTATGAATTTGAATACTTGCTGTTACATGCAGGGTTTGCGTTTTTCTATTGCATCCTTTCGATAGTAAAGCAGCACGGAGGTCTTGACCAGGAGGATGAACCTTTCCCGATACCCGTGATATCGATACTCATCTGCGCACCGTTCTTTATCCTTACACTGCAGCAGTATGATAACATAACAAACATATACCGAAACCTGCTTATCTGTTTGTTTACCATGTTTTTCATGCAGCACTATTTCGGGCGCTATGCAAAGTTTGTAAGGCTCAATGAACATTCGGCAGGTTTCTTCCCTAAATCAGAGATAATGGGTGCCGGACTTAAAGGCGTTATCATCTATGTTGGAGTTTCAGCCGGCCTTTTCTTTGCAATAGCAAACATGGACAGCCTGACGGCATTCGGTGAGTTTATAAAAGGAAAAATCGGTTATTATTTACGTGAACTGCTAAGAAAAATATTCGGAGGCGGAGATCCGGAGCCCGAAGCCAGCCAGCCGCTCGATTATAATGACTTCGATTCACTGACAGCCAAGATGGGACAGGGCGAGACACGCAGTATGTCCCTGATTGAAGTTATCATTGAGAAAGTACTCTGGATCCTGGTAGTATTTCTTATCTTGTTCATGCTGTACAAACTGATAAGAAAAATCCTTGGATTCTTTAATATGACCCTCGACAGGCCTGATATCATTGTTGACGATGTGGTAACAGATGTGAGAGAAAGCTGTGATGCCACATCCATCAAAGAGAAAAAGGTAAAGGAAAAGAAATTTTTCCTTAATCCCAGAGAAAAGGTACGGCGCAGTTTTAAAAACATGGCCAAGGACCGATGCTTCAGGATCACCCATTCGGGAGATAAAAAGATGCTGAAGTACAAGACCTCCGGTGAGTGTGCGACAGCCGTAAATACCCCCGAGATATCGGAACTCTATGACAGGGCAAGGTACTCGGATTACGAGATAACTGAGGCTGACGCAGCAAACATGAAGAAAATCTGTGATAAGCTTGCAGAATCATAATCATATAAATACATCATCAACAAAATTGATGATGTATTTTTTTTGACTTTGTAATACTATATATTGTGGTATGTCGTGTTCTAATATAGTTTATAATATAGTTGATATATAAGGAGGAATGAGGTTTGAAAATTGCTGTGTTAGGTGCAGGTGCAATGGGCAGCATGCTGGGCGCATATCTTCAGCTCGGCGGTGCCGATGTTACCCTGCTGGTAAGGCGTAAGGAACTGGCAGATAAGTTCGCAAATCCCGGAATCGTTATGAGAAGCTATACGGGTGCAGACGGAGAGAAGTCTGAGACTGCCCCCATCCCTATGAAGGCTTCTGTAGGATGCGAGGGACTGGAAAAGCAGGATGCTGTGCTTATTATGGTAAAGGGCTGTGATACCAAGGCCGCTTTAGAAGGTGCTGCTTCTATTATCGGAGATGATACTAAGATCATTACACTCCAGAACGGCATCGGAAATACTGATATTATTGGAGAAACTGTAAAACAGGAAAATATATATTACGGCTGTGTAAATATGTCAGCCATCATGTCGGCACCCGGTGTGCTTGATACCGGCCTGTTCGGCGATGTAAATGTAGCTTTCGGTTCGGTCGTAAAGGGTGATGAGCAGAAGAAATTCGGTGATGAACTCGCAAATATCTTCAATGCAAGCGGCATCAAGGCTGCTTACTCGGAGGATATCGATACAGAGGTTTGGTATAAGCTCCTGGTAAATATTGCTGTTAATGCCGGCTGCGGTCTGGTTAGACTCAGAGGCGGCGAAGCAGGAAATGATCAGGACTTTACACTCCTTGCGGTTGATATGTTGAAAGAGGCTATCGCAGTAGGTATGGCAAACGGAGTTCAGCTTGACTTCAACTACTTTATGACACATATCCTGCCTGTAGCACGCAAGACCTCAGGCCTTCACTATCCTTCTATGGCACAGGATATGCTGATGAAAAAGGCTCCTACTGAGATAGAGTTTATCAACGGAGCTATCGAACGTTTAGGAAAGAAGGCGGGTGTGCCTACTCCCGTTAACACTACAATTTCAAGACTCGTTCGTACTATAGAGAGAAATTACGATAAGCAGTATAAGGATAAAACAGGCAAGACCGGTCCTTCCTTTAAGGTAAAGATTGCAGAAAAGTTCTGTAAGGGCTGTGGATATTGTATCAAGTATTGTCCTAAGAAGGTGCTTTCAGCCGAGGACGGCCTCAATGCAAAGGGCTATGTAAAGGTAAAGGTTGCAAACGAAGCAGACTGTATCGGATGTCTGTCATGCAGTACCGTATGTCCTGAGGCAGCGATCACAGTTATTAAGGAGGACTGACAAAATGGAAAAGAAATTCATGAAAGGTAACGAAGCTTTAGCTGAGGCTGCTGTCAGGGCAGGTGTCAGATTCTTCGCAGGTTACCCTATTACACCCCAGAATGAAGTACCCGAGTACTTAAGCCGCAGGCTTCCTGAGGTTGGCGGTGTATTTATCCAGGGCGAGAGCGAGATAGCTTCTATAAATATGGTTTATGGTGCAGCAAGTACAGGTGTCAGGGCTATGACATCTTCTTCAGGTCCCGGTTTATCACTTAAGTGTGAAGGTATTTCATACTTAGCTGCAGCACAGCTTCCCGCACTGATCGTGGACGTAAGCCGCGGAGGCCCCGGACTTGGAAGCATACAGCCCGCACAGTCCGATTATCTTCAGGTAACCAAGGCTTTGGGACATGGCGGACACAGGCTTATGGTATTTGCCCCCTCTACTCTGCAGGAAATAGTCGATCTTACATATAATGCATTTGATTATGCTGAGCGTGACAGGAATCCCGTCTGCCTGCTGATGGACGGTGTTCTTGGAGCAATGATGGAGCAGGTTGAGCTTCCTCCGATGAAGGAGCCCGATCCCAAGGCTCAGTCATCATGGACCATGGGCCGCTGGGAAGGTGAGGAAAAGAGACAGTCACACCTTATTTCTCCCATTTACGAGGCAGGTCTTGAGGGCTTGAATAAGTCCTTTGCAGAGCGTACAAAGCGCTGGGAAAAGGAAGATGTACAGGTTGAAGAGCTTTACCTGGACGATGCTGAATATGTGGTTACCGCTTACGGCATTGCAGCACGTGTTGTAAAGTCGGTAGTTGAGGATCTGAGAAAAGAAGGCGTTAAGATCGGTGTTATCCGTCCCATAACCCTGTTCCCGTTCCCGAAGGAGAGCTTTAACAAGCTTGATTACTCTAAAGTTAAGGGTATTATCGATATAGAAATGACCATTCCCGCACAGATGGGCGAGGATGTGGAAGCAGCCGTAAAGGGCAGAGCTCCGGTTTATACCTACGGCCATTCAGGCGGAGTATTACTTGATGATTATGACGTTAAGCAGGCTATAAAGAAGATAATAGCCGGCGGAAAGGAGGAAGAATAATGAGTACATTATATGAGAGACCGAAGTCAATCCTTCCTACAGCGTCATCTTACTGCCCCGGATGTTTACATGCTACAGCTACAAAGATCATAGCTGAGGCTATAGATGAATTGAAAGTAAGGGAAAAGGCAGTTTATGTCCTTCCTGTCGGATGTTCGACTCAAGGACTTGTTTCATGGGATCTTGATATCATAGGAAGCGCACACGGCAGGGCTCCTGCAGTTGCAACGGGTATAAAGAGATGCAGGCCCGATTGTCTTGTATTCTGTTATCAGGGAGACGGCGACCTGGCTTCCATCGGACTTGCAGAAATCCTTTCATGTGCAAACCGTGGTGAAAACATCACAGTTATCTTTGCAAACAATTCGATATTCGGTATGACCGGCGGACAGATGGCTCCTACCACTCTTCTCGGACAGAAGGCTACCACAGCCGTACAGGGCCGTCAGTTACTCGGTACCGGTTATCCGTTAAGAATGTGCGAGCTGATCAAAGAGCTTGACGCACCTCGTCTTGTTACACGTTGTACCCTTCGTACGCCTGCAGGTATCAAGCAGGCTAAAGCCGCTATCATCAAGGGCTTTAAGAATCAGCTTGAAAACAAGGGCTTCTCGTTTATCGAGCTCCTTACAAACTGTCCTACTACATGGCACTGCGATCCTGTTACTTCACTGGAGTTTATGGAGAAACAGACAGAGAAATATTTTGAGTGCAAGACATTTGTGGACAAGGAAGAGAGGTTTGGAGAATGAAATATTCATTACTTATATCAGGTACAGGCGGACAGGGAGTTATGTCGGCAGGTGCGTCGTTAGCCGCTACAGCTTCCGGAATTGGTTTTTCTACTTTTGTTCCGTGGTACGGAGCCGCTCAGCGTGGCGGTATAGCAAAATGTACTGTTGTTCTTGCTGACAAGCCCATTCTTTCACCCCTTCCCGGAAAATGCATGGGAATGATCGCCATGAGTGATGATGCCTGCCAGAAGGGGCTTGCCGAGCTTGTTCCCGACGGTCTGGTTATCAGAAACTGTAACCGTGCAAAGAGCAAGATCAGAAGCGGCGGTGTATATCTTCTTGATGTTCCCGCTGATGATATGGCAAGACAGATCGGCGATATCAGGATGGCAAATATGATCCTTATTGGTGCATTATTGGGATTTACCAAGATGCTTCCCAAGGAGATGGTAGTCGCAGGGCTTACAAAGAAGCTTGCAAGCAAGGGTGAGCTGGTAGTTCTTGCAAATCAGAAGGCATTGGAGGCAGGCTTTGAGTGGGGTGCTGATATGACTCATATCAAGAAGCTCGAAGCAAAGGCGGCTGCAAATTCAAAGTACAGCATTGAGAAGACCACAGTAGGCGAAATCCTTGATACACCGGAGTTGCGTGCGATTGTTGAGAAGCTGTTTCCACAGGTTCTGAATCATCCCCTGTTAGAGACCGGCCGTACCTTCAAATTCATTGATGCAATTCCTTACATGAAGGATATGATAAAGCCCGAGGATCTGGAGAAGTTCAGTGACGCACTGGAGGAAGTAGAATAATAGATAATGGGGAGGCTGTAAGCCGGTAAAAAAAATGATTAGTTTCAGAAAAAAAGAAGATACAAGAGATATATTTGAAAAACTCTATCATGATGAAAGTGACGGAGCTGATACGATTTTAAATTATTATGACGGATCGATCGCGGACGCTTTTTTCAGGGCTGCGGATATTTATCCGGGATATACTGCTTATGAATTTCTGGGGAGAAAAGTAAGCTATAAAAACATGAGGAAGCAGGTGGAGCATTGTGCAAAGGCCTTAAAGGCCGTAGGCCTGCAGCCGGGAGAATGTGTGACCATCGCACTTCCTAACTGTCCGCAGGCGCTGTGCCTGTTTTATGCGGTAAATCTTGCCGGCGGTGTGGCAGCAATGATACATCCCCTCTCATCCGAAAGAGAAATAGAGTATTATCTTCAGACTTCGAAGGCAGTGATGGTCGTAACGCTTGATCAGCTTTTCGGAAAATTTAAAAATATACTTATCAATACGGATGTAAGGCTGGCGATCGTAACCGGTATCCAGGACGGACTTGCATTCCCGAAGAACATTGCATATAAGATGACGGTCGGAAGAAAGACCGAGAAGGTAGCGGAAACGGAAGACATCTTCCGCTGGCAGACATTTATGGAGCTCGGCAGCGAATATGAAGGAGCATATGCGGAGAGCCGTTCATGCCATGATCCCGCCGTAATACTTTTCTCGGGCGGAACAACGGGAACCACCAAGGGCGTTGTTCTGACAAGCTACAATTTCAATTCACAGGCTATACAGATAAAGGCTACGGTACCGGTGCTTACGCCGGGGGATAAGTTTATAGCCGCAATGCCTATGTTCCACGGCTTCGGACTGGGTATATGCATACACTGCATGCTTTATGCAGGCGCATGTACGATACTTATCCCGAGGTTTACGGCAAAGAGCTACGCAAAGCTTATTTCGGATTCGAAATGTTCTTATTTCGCTGGAGTACCCACTCTTTTTGAGGCGATACTCCGCGTACCGAAGCTTCACGGACTTGATTACAGTCACCTTAAAGGGATTTTCTCGGGTGGAGACAGCCTCTCTCCCGAGCTGAAAGACAGATTTGACAGATTCCTTGCAGAACATAACTCTCCTGTATGTGTGCGTGAGGGGTATGGAGCGACCGAGACTCTTTCCGCATGCTGTCTTTCTCCTAAGGAAGGTGCAAAGCGCGGCAGCATCGGTTTCCCGTTCGCAGATATGAAATTCAAGATCATTGACCGTGAGACGGGTAAAGAGCTTCCGGCAGGTGAGACGGGCGAGATAATCATCAGCGGACCCCTTGTCATGAAGGAATACATAGGTAATCCCGAGGAGACTGCACAGACTCTTAAAGAGGATGAGAACGGGATCAAATGGCTTCATACAGGCGATTACGGTATGATCGACGAGGACGGCTTTGTATTCTTTAAGGGACGCGCAAAACGTATGATAATCGCTTCGGGTTACAATGTATACCCCAACCAGGTAGAAGCGGTGCTCATGGAACATGAATATATTGACAAGGCTTGTGTAATAGGCGTGGCAGATAAATACAGGATGCAGAAGATCAAAGCTTTCGTTGTTTTAAAAGCGGGTATTGAACCGGGTGAGGAGACAAGAAAAGAGATCATGGAATACTGTAAGATCAAGTTTGCCAAGTATGCAAAGCCCAATGAAATTGAGTTCAGGGACAGTCTTCCTCAGACAAAGATAGGAAAGACAGATTACAGGAAGCTTGAAGAGGAAGAAAAGAAGCGTGCTTAAAAAAATGTTTTCGGATAAGTAAATAGTATTATCTTGCAGGGCAGGTTTTTTCCTGCCCTTTATCTTATTCTCTGACGAACAGAACTTATTTTTTGAGTATGAAAATAAACCTATCTATTCCATTGTTGAAATTTTTTGAAAATTGTAGTATAATAAAACGGATTGCTGGATCATGCCATATAAATTCGCCTGACTGACAGCTTATACGCGGCATGACAGGCTACGGAGGAGACTACGATGCTTATAGACGCCGGTTTGGTGCTTGAAGGAGGAGGTACAAGATGCCTCTTTTCAGCGGGCATTCTTGACAGATTGATTGAAAACAAAATATATTTTAAACATGTATATTCCGTATCTGCCGGAGCATATGTCGCTATAAGCTATATTTCCAAGCAGAAGGGATGGTCGGAAGCGGCACTCTTAGATACGGTAAAGACGAATAAGCTGTTTTCGTGGTGGCACTTTTTTACCAGGGGTTCGGTAACGAATATAAAGCTGATGTTCGATAAGATACCGAATGAACTGCTTCCGCTTGATTATGATGAGTTCTTTAACTCGGGACAGGATCTTACGATGTGCCTTACCGACTTAAAGACAGGGGATCCCGTATATATCAACAAATATGAAGATAAAAAGCATCTGATGGATATGTGCTGCGCATCCAATTCATTCCCTGTAATAAGCAGGACAAGGTTCGTGGACGGAAGACCGATGACGGACGGAGGAATGGCGGATGCCATACCGATAAGAAAAGCGGTATCGGACGGAGTAACCAAAAACCTTATCATACTTACGCAGCAGAGCCGCTACAGGAAAAAGCTTAAAACCAGTAAGCTTATCACCACAAGGTATTTCTGGCACAAGAATTTTGTAAGGACAATAAGGGAAAGACCTTATAAATACAACGCAGACCTTGATTTTGTCGAGGAGCTGGTATATCAGAAGCAGGCGATAGCTTTTTATCCCGAGATATCGCTGCCGAAGCTTATAACAAGGGACCCGAAACGCTTAAGGGAATTATATGCTCACGGCTATGAAATGGGAAAAACGGTTGTGGAACAGACTAAGGAATTTTTTGGCATAACGGGTGAGACATGTTAAAAAAAATGCTGATCACACTAAAATACGGCGAGAAAAAAGCAAAGATCCTGATCGTGACGATCATGATCCTTGTACTCGGAGGGTTAGGGCTTTTGGCCTTTGGCATATTAAAGTCCTACATTATTCCCCTGGGTGCGGGAGCATTGCTCATGATCATAGGACTTTTGCTTTTGTTTTCGTTCTCATTTGTGGATATTGACGTAAATATGGAGAAGGAAGCCGAGAACCGCAGGAGTAAAAAGAAGAAAGGCGAAGATCCCGACGAAGAAACAGTAAAGAAGGAAGAACCGAAACAGGAAAAACCTGTGGAAAATGAAGATCCGGATATTGATTTCTCGATGTTTGCGGAAGATCTTTCGGATATAGCCATAGGAGTCGGAGGAATGCCGATGCCCGGCGCAAATGCTTCGGGAGATAAGAAGGGATCGGAAGAAGACGGAGAGGCTGAAACCTCTGAGGAAGACGTAAGGGACGAAAAAAAGGGTAAGAAAAAGAAGGAAAAGAAGGAAAAACAAGAAGACGGAGTTTCGGATGATGAGATAAACGCCATACTCGGCGACTATGGGGAAGACGACGAAGAAGATGACGATGAAGACGGGAAAAGGGTAAAGGTAAACGGAAGCAAGGATTTCGAAGTAAAAAAGCCCACACCCAAGCAGATAAAAGCAAGGAAGAAGATGCTGAAGGTCAGAAAGGACGACAGGAGATTCACTCCCATTATTGTAGATGTATGGAAAGCCGTTTCGGCTTTGAGGACTCCGGCATTTGTCCAGGATAAGGGAAAGACCGCGAACATAGTACTGGTTGAGGGAGCACTGAGAACCGAACTGATGCCCATGTCGGATTTCCTTGAAGTTACATATCAGAAAAACGTTGAAGAGAACTTCATGGAGCAGTATGAGGAGATACGTAAGGATCCCGATGTAAGCCCCATATTTGAGGAGCTTATCCCGGCATTCTATCAGGGAAATGTTAGGGGCGGAAGCTCGGAGAACTTTTGCAAGAACCTTTATGTCCTCGGCGGTAAGATGGCTATCACGCCAAGATCGCTGAGAAAGCTTTTCAATAAATTTGATTTTCATTTCAAAGTATTTGATTCGCTGGATCTTAAGGGAAATTATTCCGATTATTTCAAAGCCGCATACGAGAACAGGATATTCTGGACGGACAATGTCATCACTCAGAATGATTATCAGGAAAGAACCAGGAGCATCCTGCAGTCGATGGTCGAGGATACAAAGCTGTTAAACGTTGATTTTGAGCGTGACCTGCAGCTTATGGTAAGGTATAACCTGATAACAAAGGAATATGCCGATTACTATATGAGCAGAAAGCGTGACGGCATAAAGCTGCACATCTGATATTTTGTGAGTTCTTACGGGGGTCATATGGAGAAGATAAACGGAAAGCTATACAGGCATTTTAAGGGAGGCCTTTATCAGGCTATATGCACGGCAAAGGATTCTGAGACCGGAGAGGAGCTTGTTATATATCAGGCTCTTTACGGAAGCTTTGAAACTTATGCAAGGCCTTTGAAAAACTTTTTCGAACAGCTTGACAGAAGTAAATATCCCGACAGCCCGCAGTTGTACCGTTTCATGGAGGTTGAAAAGGATACGCTTCGGGAAAGAACGGATAAGGAAAGCGGGACAGGGATAAGCCGGGATGCCGGAGAAACAAAGGAAATAACAGGGAAGAAGGACGATACCCCTCTTATCATACGTTTCCTTGACGCTTCAACCTCCGAGGAGAAGCTTTCCCTTATAAAGCAGAATTACGACGGTCTCGATGAGAGGACAATTAATAACATCGAGGCGAGCCTCGACATAGTGTCTGAAAGCTCCGACCCCGATGCAAGGATCAGCTATATATGTGATGTGTTAAGAACAAAAGCAAGGTATGAAAGCAACCGCTTGAGGTGATCATTTCTTTTCTTTTATGATATACGGCGGACGCTGCTTTATCTCAAGGTAGATACGGGCAAGGTACTGCCCGATGATCCCAAGGAACAGGAGGACTATTCCTCCCATGAGGAGCATCATGAGATAAAGGGTGGGGAAGCCCGCCACAGGGTCTCCGAATATGATCGTTTTTACCAGATGGTAGATGCCGAGCAAAAAGGATACGAGGCAGAAGATGATCCCAATCCAGGAGCATATCTTAAGGGGTGTTTCCGAGAAGCTTAAGATTGCATCAAAGGAATAGGATACGAGCTTGCCCGATGACCATTTTGATTTACCGGCCGGTCTTTCGGCGGTTTCGAAAGGCATCCACAGCGTGTTAAAACCGACCCAGCAGAAGATGCCTTTGCTGAAACGGTTTGATTCGGGCAGGGACAGTACCGCATCGATCATCATCCTGTTCATCATGCGGAAATCGGTGGCGCCGTTTACTATGTTAAGTTTTGAAAGCTTATTGAGGAGTCTGAAGAAGAACGAAGAAAAGTGTCTTCTGAAGAACCCCTCTTTTTTTCTGTTATTACGGTACATTGCGACCGAATCATATCCGCCCGAGTTAAGCTTTTGCCACATTTCGGGGATGAGAGCCGGCGGATGCTGGAGATCGGCATCAAGAAGCACGCAGAAGTCGCCTTCGATGTTTTTCAGTCCTGCGAGTATCGCCGCTTCCTTTCCGAAGTTTTTGGAGAAGGAGATATATTTTACGTTTTCGTATTTTTCAGTAAAGCTCCTAAGGACCTCGATAGTACTGTCACCTGAGCCGTCATCGACAAACAGGATCTCGGTCCGACAGGGAAAATCAGCGCTGCTTTCAAGGGATTTTTCTATAGGAAGCATGCTTTCCATGAAGATGGGAAGGACCTCCTCCTCGTTATAACAGGGTACGATAACGGACAGAAGAGGCAGTGCCTTTTCCGTATTGATATTGAGATTTTCTTCTGTGTCTGAAGGGGTGATGAATGTTATCTGTTCCATGTTTTATCCTTTTTATGGTACCTGACCGCTAACGCTCAGGATGACAAGCAGAGATTGCTTAATTGTCACCGGAGTCAAGCCGGTTACTTAAATCTTCCCAGTATTCCATAAGCTCTTCAAGCTTTTTGGAGTTGGCCTCGTGTTCATTTGACAGTTCGAGAAGCTTTGAAGGTACAGTGGAATTCTCGGGAAGCTGCATTAATTCATCTATTTCCGAATTGCGCGCTTCAAGCCTGTTTATTTCGTCTTCGGTCTTTTTCAGTTCGTTTTCGAGCCTGCGCTGCGTAGCCTGCTGTTTTTTTGCGTTTTCCCATACCTCGCGGGAGTTCTGGGCATTGGCGTTTTTATCCCCGGTGTCAGTGGAAGCGGAAGAGGGCGTGCCCTTTGCGGAGCCTGAAGGAGATGCAATTCCGAACCTTTGAGCAAGGAGGGCGTCTCTTTTTTCAAGATAATAGTCATAGGTGCCGTCAAAGCATACGAAGGTATTGTTGATCAGTTCCATGATACGTGTAGCCGTTTTGTTTATGAAATATCTGTCATGCGATACATAGATGACGGTCCCTTCGTAGCCGGAAACAGCCTGCTCAAGTATCTCCTTTGAGATGATATCGAGATGGTTCGTAGGCTCGTCGAGATACAGCAGGTTTGCGTCGGAGAGCATGAGTTTGGCCAGGGATACGCGGCCCTTTTCACCTCCGCTTAAGTCACGTATGAGCTTAAAGACATCATCCCCTGTAAACAAAAATGCAGCAAGCACGTTACGTACTTTGGTGTTATCCATGTCAGGATAGGTATCCTGTATCTCGTCAAAAACGGTCTTGTCGGGATCGAGTACGTGATGCTCCTGGTCGTAATAGCCCGTAAATACCTTGGCTCCGAGCTTAAAGCTTCCCTCGTCGGGCTCAAGAAGACCGTTCAGGATCTTTAAGAGCGTTGTTTTACCCGTACCGTTGGCGCCTATGATCGCAACCTTGTCGCCTCTTTTTACCTCGAAACCGGCATCCTTAAAAAGCGTAACGCCGTCGAAGCCCTTTGTGAGATGCTTTACCGTAAGCACATCGTTTCCGCTCAGGATATTGGGCTCCAAGCGGATATCCATCTCTGCGTTAAGCTCCTTCGGAAGCTCGATGCGTTCTATCTTTGCAAGCTGTTTTTCGCGGCTGTTGGCACGTTTTATGGATTTTTCCCTGTTGAAGGATTTAAGCTTTTCTATTACCGCTTCCTGATGCTTTATCTCGCGCTGCTGGTTGAGATACTGCTTTATAAGAGCATCCCTTAACTGCTTTTTCTTTGCGGCAAACATTGTATAGTTGCCCTCGTAGGAGCATGCGCGTGTGTTTTCTATCTCTATTACCTTGGTCACTATGCGGTCAAGGAAATATCTGTCATGCGCAACAAGGATGACAGTGCCCTTGTAGGCGCCGAGGAAGCCTTCGAGCCATCGTATCGCGTCCATGTCGAGATGGTTTGTAGGCTCGTCGAGCATAAGGATGTCGGGCTTGGTGAGGAGCAGTTTTGCCAGTGCGATCCTCGTTTTCTGGCCTCCCGAAAGGGTATTTACCTGCTTTGAAAAATCTTCCTCGGTAAAGCCTAAGCCCTTGAGACAGCCTGTAATCTCGCTTTTTACCGCATATCCGTTTGCGTTCTCGAATTCGGCGTTCATGCGGGAATACCTTGAGAGAGCCTGTTCAAGCTCTACGCCCTCAAGATCCTTTAATGTATGCTCCATCCTGCGGATATTCTCCTCGAGCGCAAGAAGCTCGGCCTTTACGGAGAGTACCTCATCGTATATCGTGTTTTCACTGCTCAGGTTCTGTGTCTGCGTGAGTATCCCCATGGTCGCATCCTTCTGTATGGATACGGTACCGGAATCGGGCGAAAGCTCACCTGTTATTATCTTAAGAACAGTCGATTTCCCGGCACCGTTTATACCTACTATCGCGGCCTTCTGGCCTGCTTCGACATGAAAGGAAACGTCCGAGAGTATGACATCCGTTCCAAAGCTTTTGCTTATATTGTTAACTGATAAAATCACTTTTGTTACCGTCCTTTTAATGATCGCGGTTTTGAAAACCAATCATAATCATTATATCAGATTTTTACAGCATAGTCAAATGCGGTTTTGCGTGTAAAAACAAAGCTTCACTTGACATATCGGGGTATTTGAGGTATCTTTATATTGAGAAAATATGTAAAACAGATTACTATTCACAGCCTATCTGCAAAAAATGGCTATGGCAAGCTTGCTTGCATATAGCCATTTTGGCAGATAGGGCTATGAAGGCTGGACAAGACACACGAGTAAGCTTTTAGTCGCGTCAGCGACAACTTACGGCGAAGCCGGAAGGCTTATGAGTGTGTTTTGGACAGGCTGTGAATAGTAACTTCCAGCTTTAAAGGAGATTTGGATGGGTTTTGAAAGCATACTTGATCTGAAGGAGCCGGTTAAGGGAATGACGAGACCGGCATTGTTTTTGGATCTCAATGTCGATCAGATAATAGAGAGGATTACGAAAAACAGTCCGAAAAAGTCAGATTATTACGAGTATTTTCCTCTTGATGAGGAATGTGAAAATTACCGCAGGATGATATACCGCGATATAAAGAAGAACAGCCTTTATGAGCCTCTTCAGACATTTTGCGTGAAATACGGAGAGTATAAGGAGCTGGAGGCCAAAAAGGAAGACACGAAGGTTGATGTGCAGGAGCCTGTATGGCATTTCTGTGCGATAAAGGTATATACGGAGGCATTACTTGAACTTCTGGAAGCTTTACAGAAGGCAGGGCTCGAGTCGGAGGGACTGATCTCCTTAAGGGACTGTCTTAAGGCTTATACATCCCGGGAGGAGTTCATATATATCAACAGGGTATCCCGTGAACTGGCCGAGGAGATGGACAGCCTGATAGTTGAGGCATCCTATGAGAACGGAAGGGTAGTGGTTTCGGTCTCGTCGGGGGATGAGGAGGATCAAAAGGAAGAGGAAGACTCAGATGATCCAAACAGAAAGGATTATGCCGAGTACGAGGAGTTTTTAAGGTATTTCGATCCGGAAAACGAAAAGAATTTCGTGAACCCGTTTTCAAAGGTATACTATCTTACGGGCTTTGAGCAGGAGATAGTAAAGAATGTTGAAAAGAAGAATCCGGGTCTTTTTAAGAAAGCGGATAAGCTGCTGGAGGATCACGAAAAATACGAGGATGAGGTTTTCTCAAGGCTTGCGGATGAGCTCGGGTTTTATCTTTGTTATTACGAGTTTGAAAAGAAGATGCAGGATGCGGGCTTTGCTTTCTGCGAGCCCTCATGCAATGTGAATGAGAAGATAAGTGCCGACGATCTTTACGATCTGGCTCTTGCGTGCGTAAATCTTGAAAAGGATAAGCCTGTTGTAAGCAACAGCTTCTATTATGACGATAAGGACCTGTTCTTTGTACTTACAGGACCCAACCAGGGCGGCAAGACGACATTTGCACGAAGTATGGGACAGCTGGTTTATTTTACAAAGATCGGTTTGGACGTTCCGGCAAAAAAAGCAAATGTACACTGGTTTTCGGATATTCTTACGCATTTCTCGGTTGAGGAAAGCGTTGAAACCGGAAGAGGTAAACTGATGGAGGAGCTTGTAAGGCTTTCACCCATGATGAAGAGGCAGTCGTCAAACGCCTTTGTGGTGATAAACGAGCTTTTTACAACGGCTGCGAACTTTGACGCGATAATCATGGGAAAGAACGTTTTAAGCCATTTCATACGCGAGGGCTGCCACGGGATCTACGTAACCCATTTAAGGGAGCTGTGCGATGTGGATGAAAGAGTGGCGGGGTTAAGCGCCCAGCTTGATGAGAACAGGGTACAGAATTTTAAAATTTTGCGCAGAGGTGTTGATTATGTGGGCTGCGCCGAGAATCAGATAATCAAGTTCGGACTGGGGTACGAAAAGCTTAGTGAAAGGCTCAAGGAGAGACTGGGTAAAGCATGAACGCATTTTTATTATACAGTGACCGTGAATGGACAGGCGTCAGGAAATACTTTGACGCAAAGAGCATAGTCCGGGATCTGGGGCTTAAGACATTATATATGAACGCCGGTAAGGATGTCGTGTTCGAGAACGGAGTGGCAAAAAAGATCAAGGAGCAGGACGCTTTCATTACCGATACCATGAGCAGGGTCATGGTCGCTCCTCTCGAAACAAAGGAGGAGATTGTTTACAGGCAGAGGATATTGAAGGACTGCCTCAATAACGAGGATTTCATCGGGGAACTCTATAAACTGGCGAATACTATCGTTGTAGAATGGGATAAGCTCGGAAGAAAATCCGGGTATACGGGAAAGACCGATGTTGCCGGTTTTGCGGTTATGAGGATACACCTGACGGAGCTTTTCGCCGACGGCTTAAAGAAGCTGAAAAAGCTGTTCAGAGGGCATATGGTGCTGTTTGAGTCGGAGGGGCTGAAAGCATTCGGGACCAGGCTTAAGGAAGAGTTCAGTGACGAATATGAGAAGAAGATAGACAAGCTTATACATGATGTTTCCTTCTACGTTTCGGAAAGCGAGGAGCGTGACGGCAATATTTATCTGCATATGCCGAGGATAGTTTTAAGGGGAAAGCTTGGCGCGGGTCTTAAATTCGAGAAGGTTGTGTTAAAGGACGTTTCTTCGGATCTTATCCGTTACCGTAACCCGAAGAGTACGATAGCAAAGATAGTAGCGTTTAAGAATTCCTTAACGGCCAATTCTTTTTCGGCAAAGATGACGCCGGGCATAGAGAAACAGGTTGTGGAGTTTGAACAGAGCACCGTCAACTATATGGTTTCGTTCATGGGAAAATTCATAGACAGTTTCTCCGGATTCTTCGATCAGCTGCTGTTCCAGGCCGCATTTTACAGAGGGGCTGTAAACTTAAGCAGCCATATGAAGAGGATAGGCATTGACTACTGTTTCCCGGTCGTATGCGACAAGCATGATATTGCTTTCAGCGAACTTAAGGAATTTGTCATGTGCATGGAACAGAGGGTTAACGCCGTAGGCAACACCTGCAATATACAGAAAAAGAATCTGGTCATCATAACGGGCGCGAATCAGGGTGGTAAATCCACTTTCCTAAGGAGTGTCGGCATCGCGCAGATCATGATGCAGGCCGGCCTTCAGGTAGCGGCAGAGACATTTTCGAGCGGGATATTCACATCGGTGTTCACGCATTTCACGAGGCGTGAGGATTCGGCGATGAACAGCGGAAGGCTCGAGGAGGAGCTGGGCAGGATGAATACGATCATCGATAATCTCGATGACGATTCACTGGTGCTCTTAAACGAATCCTTTGCGACGACCACGGAGATAGACGGCTCGATCATAGCCTATGATATCATAAAGGCGCTGAATGAAGCCGGAGTCAAGATCATCACAGTTACGCATCTGCTCTCGTTTGCAAGAAAGATGTACGCGGAATCTGAGGAGGTTCTTAAGTCGACCGGACATACCGATATAACGTTTTTCTGTGCGGAGAGGAAGGATGACGGAGAAAGAACCTTTAAGATGATACAGAGTGTTCCCGAGCTTACGAGCTTCGGACTTGACCTGTATAAGGAAGTAATCGGAGAACCCGATCTTTACGGGGAAAAACTATAATGAAAAGGAGAAGGGAAAATGGATATCAGGAGCTTAATTGAAAACAGTAAACAGCAAAAAGACATGTATGAGTATTTAAAAAGCATAGGTTACGGGGAGAAGGCGGCAAGCGTCCTTTCACTTATTCCTTACGGAAGAAGTGTTACAAGACGTTTTATGGAACTGTTTAAAGGCGAAAATATCCTTGACAGGGTTTATGATGAGCTTTGTGAGATAAATGCCGAAGATATTTACGCGGCAATGCTTAAGGTCATTTCGCAAAAGTGCGGGGACAACCCCGATGAAAGCGAAGCGGATTCGAGGAGAATGTATTCGCGGATGCTGAATTCGGCTCCGGCCGGGAGCGCAACCGGAATGGGAGGAGGACTGATGGGCGGCGCCGTTATGGCTTCATCGGCAATGATGGGAGGAGCTGTCATGGGTTCGGGCGGAATGATGGCTCAGGCGATGATGTCTGCTTCTTCCGCGCCCATGGGAACGCCTATGAACGCATTTGCCTCGATGAGCATGGCTCCGGGAGCAGGGTTTCAGCCCGCAGCTACCGATTCCTATGAAAGAATAGAGGAAAAGGATGAGAAATCGGTTATTACCGCACCTACCTCCACTTTTAGAATGACAACCAGTACGGCGTCTGTCGGGATCCTTTTGAATCAGGTCCGTTCCGGCAGGGATTTTTCAATATCGCAGGTTCGTATAGAGGAACTGCTCAATTATTTTGATTATGATAACGGCAGATGGGCAAAGGAGAACAGGGAAAAGTTCAGGATTAGTACAGAACTTCTTGACAAGGCCGAGGGCAGGAAGATACTCTACATCAATGTTGAGGCCGATGATACCCCGAAGCCGGTTCAGAATATTGTACTTCTGCTCGATACATCGGGAAGCATGGGTTCAAATTCGGATAATACCATAGCTGCTATCGCGACCGTTGTCAGCAAGCTGAACAAGGGCGATACCTTCAGCCTTGTAACCTACAGTACTCAGGATCATACTTATTTTGAAAATCATGAGATCGCGGGACAGGGCGACAAGGAAGATGTAATGGGCGTTATCCTCGGAATCGAGATAACCGGGTGCACGAACGGTTCCGCGGGTATAGAGACGGCTTATTCCATAGGTGAAAAGACTTACAGCCCCGATAAGAGCAATCAGGTCATACTGATAACCGACGGAGATCTTAATTTCGGCATAGCAGATAAGGACGGACTGAAAGACCTGATAGAAGAGAAAAAGAAGACCGGTATGTTCCTTTCCGTCATCGGGACAGGATTGTACAACTATAAGGATGATAAGCTTGAGGTTCTCAGCAAGTACGGTAACGGAACCTACTGTGTAGTAAACAATCTGGATGATGTTAAGGAGAGCATTAACAGAAAATACGTGAGCCTTACCAATATTGTCGCAAAGGATGTAAAGGCTCAGGTTGAGTTTAATCCAAAATATGTATCAAAATACAGGCTCTTGGGCTATGAGAACAGAACTCTTGCGCATGAGGATTTTGTAAATGATGCGGTGGTTTCGGAGCCTTACGGAAGCGGCGGACAGGGAGTTGCCGTATATGAGCTGTATATGGGAGATGCATCCGCATCAGGTGAGGAACAGTTAAAGTACCAAAAGCTGGTAATAAACGATCTTAAAGAGCTTGGTACCGTAAAGGTAAGATATAAGCTGCCTTTGGAGGATGTTTCGGAAGAGGTTTCCGCAGTGATCCCCGTTGACTGCAAAGAGGGTGAAAACGTCAAAAAGGCATATCTCGTCTATTGCCTTTCTGAGAGGCTCAGGAATTCGGGCAAGCTTGACAATGATGATTATAAGTATCTGGCAGGCATGCTTAATGATGATAAATACAGGGAGCTGCTCAAGGGTAAGGATGATGTTTTCTGCGCACTTTTTGAGAAGCTTAAAAACGATGCGGTAAAGGAACCGGAAAAACCTCAGGTTCAGCCGATCCCTCAACCTTTCATCGGTTTTCCCTCTTCTCCGTTCGGTATGGGCATGGGCATGATGACAAACGGCGCAAACAGCGGTCCGGTCGGTCAGAGCACTACGGCGCAGACTTCTTCAAACGGAAACTGGGTATGCAGTAAATGCGGTACTACAAACGCGGGAAAATTCTGCGCGGGCTGCGGTAATCCGAGAGAATAATGTAGCATAAAGGAAGACAGTAAGATGGCATCAGAGAAAAACGAAAACTATAATCTGATAAGAAAGAAGCATATATTACCTTCGCTGCTGGGACTTATCTTAGCTTTTGTACTGGTGGTATGTGTAGCCCTTATAGTATTTAATACAGTATTCGACATGATATGTGAGGCAAAGCTTGATTCCGAATACAATGCCGTAAAGCATATGGCGAGTATGTATGACAATGCTTCGGATAAGGAAAGCGTCAAATCGTTGTTTGACTCCGAAAAAAGGGATTACTTCCTTGCGGATGCCGGGAACAACATATTGTATCAAAAGGGCGAGAATACCTGTACCTTTAAAGGCGGAGACGTCAGCATCAGTGATATAGAAGGCGAAATACAGGTATATTATGACAGCAAATGCGATGATTTAAGCATTAGCAATAAAACATTAGATCTCAGTGTGACCGGATTACTAAAAAAAGTAAAGTTCAGTGATATTTTTAAGCCTTCGGAGAATGAAGAAGAGGCAAGTTTAAAACCTGTTACGATCCCGTTTGATTTCTGGATATCGATCGGCTTAAGTGACGGAAGCACATATCTTGTCGCAAAAGCCGCATATGAAGTAAAAGCAAGGGATCTGGCGTTGTTTGTCCTGCTGTTTTTCATAGCTGCATTTGGTGCAGGTGTTCTCTTTGTAGTTAAGCTGATAAGCATTATCCGAAAATTCAGGGGTCGGAAACGGCTGCTTACTGCGTTCTTTACCGATGTGGTAACAAAAGGCCATAACTGGACATGGTTTACCATCAAGGGTGAACAGCTGTTAAAGAAAAAGAAGAATGATAAGCTGAATTACGCCGTACTGGATATACTGTTTGTTAAGTACAATACCTTCTGTGTGTGCCACTCGGTTCAGGAGGGCGAGCAGGTGCTTGAGGATATCAACAGGATGATATCGAGAACTCTTAAAAAGGAGGAAGCCTGTGCCCATCACGGCTCATCCTCGTTTGCGGTGCTTATCCAGTACAATGACGATGAGATACTCAAGAAGCGTATCAAGCTTCTGCTTAAGTACATAAAGGGAGTTGAAAAGGTACATAGATTCAGCTTCCATATCGGAGTTGCTCTTATTCCTGCAGAAAAGGGCAGTGACGGGAAATATATGAGAAGAAAAGACATAAAGATCGAGAAAGTTTATAACGATGCGTGTGCCGCAACGGTTTCGCTTGCAGACAGTGACGATTCGGCACTTGCTTTCTTTGATGACAAGCTTGTTGAAGAGCAGCGCTGGATCGATATCGTAAACGAGAAACAGCAGCAGGCGCTTGACAATGAGGAGTTTGTGGTCTATTATCAGCCGAAATACAATCCGTCAACCAGACAGCTTCAGGGGGCGGAGGCACTCATCAGATGGCAGTCTCCGGAGTTCGGTTTTGTTTCTCCGGGAAAATTCATTCCTATTTTTGAGAAGAACGGGTTCATTACCGAGATTGACCATTATATGATCACCCATGTTGCAAGGGATCAGAGAAGGTGGCTTGATCAGGGTTACAGGTGTGTGCCTGTCTCGGTCAATGTTTCAAGGGCTCATTTCATTGAAAGCGATCTTGCAGAGCAGATCAGGGATGCGATTGATAATGAGGGAGCTCCCAGGGAGTTTATTGAGATAGAGCTTACCGAGAGTGCGTTCTTTGATGATAAGAAGGCTCTCATCGGTACTATTGAAAAGCTTAAGAGCTATGGATTTTCCGTTTCAATGGATGATTTCGGTGCGGGTTATTCCTCACTTAATTCCCTAAAGGATATGCCGCTTGATGTTTTGAAGCTTGATGCTGATTTCTTCCGTGGTGAAAGTGACGGTAAACGTGGCGAGATCGTTGTTTCGGAGGCGATAAGGCTTGCCAAGTGCCTGAATATGCGTACGGTTGCAGAGGGTGTTGAGGTCAGGGAACAGGTTGAATTCCTCGCCGGTCAGGGCTGTGACATGATCCAGGGTTATTATTTTGCAAAGCCGATGCCCGGTATTGATTATGAACAGCGGATGGCTATGGGCTACAGTCCCGTGGAAGACGACGCGGATAAGGCGGCGGACGTTATGCCTGATGAGCAGGTCAACGGGACGTACCCCTACGGTGATGACGCAAGTGGTATACAAGATAAAACGGAGTATGGAGAAACGGTTGACGTTTTTTTGCAGGATGTGCCCGCAGATGAATCCGAAGTCATACAAAGGGCTGTGATAGAGTCTGAGAAAAACATAAGTTCTGCTTTTGAGGAGATTCAGGTAGTTAAGGAAATTACAGATGAGCCTGTATACTGCGATCCGGATCCTGCAGAGACAGATTTGGGAATGGAAGAGTCCGTAAACGGCAGTACAGAGACTGACAATACCGAAAACGACACAATAATTACTGACCTTCACTGACGCTCAGGATGACAAAAAGAGACGTTGACAAACAGAGCCCAAAATAAAAAAAGACAACGATGAACAGCGGTCTACGTAAAACAGGAGTTAACATATAAAAAAATACTTGCATATTGAAAAAATATATGCTAATATATCAAAGGTTACGCGCTGAGCGTGATACTATAATAAAACGCTCCTATGCACGGTGCAGCAAAAGCTGTCGCAGACGGGGGCAAAATTAACCAAAACGGAGGAAAAAAATCATGAG
>JAEEGJ010004598.1_pt1 | contig 46078 bp, 36 predicted proteins | sample 8958761 | NCBI WGS metagenome assembly JAEEGJ01 (sample SAMN16246546, study PRJNA631951) | gut metagenome | biome: gut microbiome; feature: rumen; material: RS-attached | host: Bos | place: Iran: Karaj | collected 2018-10
TCGAAGTTCTGCGTATCATCAACGAGCCGACAGCAGCATCCCTCGCTTACGGCCTCGATAAGGAATCCGATCAGAAGATCCTCGTATTCGACCTCGGCGGCGGTACATTCGATGTATCCATCCTCGAGATCGGCGACGGTGTATTTGAAGTTCTGGCAACAGCCGGTAACAACCGTCTCGGCGGTGATGACTTCGATAAGAAGATCGTAGATTACCTCGTAGATACATTTAAGAAAGAGCAGGGCGTCGATCTGACAAACGATAAGATGGCGATGCAGAGATTGAAGGAAGCAGCGGAGAAGGCGAAGATCGAGCTGTCCGGTGTAACAACATCCAACATCAACCTGCCGTACATCACAGCAGACGCTACAGGCCCGAAGCACCTCGATATCACACTGACACGTGCGAAGTTCGATGAACTGACATCTGACCTCGTTGAGGCTACGATGGAGCCGGTACGCCGTGCAATGTCCGATGCGAACATGACACCAAGTGACATCCAGAAGATCCTTCTTGTCGGTGGTTCCACACGTATCCCGGCTGTACAGGATGCTGTTAAGAATCACTTCGGCAAAGAGCCTTTCAAGGGCATCAACCCGGATGAGTGCGTAGCGATCGGTGCTGCAATTCAGGCAGCTGTTCTTACCGGTGATGTCAAGGGACTCCTGCTCCTCGACGTTACACCTCTTTCTCTCGGTATCGAGACAGAAGGCGGCGTATTCACCAAGATGATCGAGAGAAATACAACCATCCCGACAAAGAAGAGCCAGGTTTACTCCACAGCTGCAGACAACCAGTCTCAGGTTGACGTTCACGTATTCCAGGGCGAGCGTGAGATCGCAAGATACAACAAAGAGCTCGGTAACTTTATCCTCGATGGTATCGCTCCGGCACCGCGTGGTGTTCCGAAGATCGAAGTAACCTTCGATATCGATGCCAACGGTATCGTTAATGTAAGTGCAAAAGACCTCGGTACCAACCGTGAGCAGCACATCACGATCACCGCTTCTTCCAACATGAGTGAGGAAGATATCAATAAGGCGATCAAGGAAGCTGAGATGCACGCTGCAGAAGATAAGGCACGTAAGGAAGAAGTCGAAGTAAAGAATAAGGCAGAGTCCTGTGTTTACCAGACAGAGAAGACCATGAAGGATCTCGAAGATAAGATGGATCCGGCAGATAAGTCTTCCATCCAGGAGCCTCTCGATCGTCTGAAGAAGGCTATCGAAGCAAACAATACAGAAGACATGAAGACCGAGACAGATAACGTTACAAACGCATTCTCTAAGGTCGCTGAGAAGATCTACGCTCAGGTACAGCCGGAAGGCGCACAGGGCCAGCCGAATCCGCAGGATTTTACAGGCTTTAACCCGGGTGCAGGCGCTGCTCCGGATCAGGGAGCTGAAGGCGGCGAAGGCTTTAAGAGTGCCGGCGGAGATTTCTGATCTCTGTTGCGGAGCGTGAAACACGCGAATTGAAATGACGTATAGAGGCGGGGCTGTGCACGTAAATTCGTGTACAGCCTTATGCCGATAAAGGAGGAACAGGGCTTTGGCTGAACAAAAGCGTGATTACTATGAGGTCCTTGGCGTAAATAAGGGCGTATCTGATGACGAACTCAAAAAGGCATACCGTAAGATGGCCAAGCAGTATCACCCGGACCTTCATCCGGGAGATAAGGAAGCGGAAGCAAAGTTCAAAGAATGTAACGAAGCGTATGCCGTTCTGTCCGATGCGGAAAAGAGAAGGAACTATGACCAGTTCGGTCATGCCGGTGTCGATGGACAGGGATTCTCCGGATTCTCGGGTTCGGCAGTCGATCTCGGAGATATCTTCGGATCGTTCTTCGGCGGTGCTTTCGGCGGCGGCGGAAGAAGAAACAACGGTCCGGTCAGAGGTGCCGACCTCAAGTACAATATGTCGCTGGACTTCATGGAAGCGGCATTTGGTGTGGATAAGACCATCACGATCAATAAGGAAGATACCTGCTCTGTATGTAAAGGTTCCGGTGCCGCATCCGGTACGAAACCGGAAACATGTCCTACCTGTAAAGGTAGCGGACGTGTCCAGCAGCAGACGCAGACACTCTTTGGTATGACGATGGTGACACGTGACTGTCCGGCATGTAACGGCCGCGGTACGGTGATTAAGAACCCGTGTCCGAACTGCCGTGGACGCGGACGTGCAGTCATCCGGAAAGAACTGAAGGTCCACATTCCGGCCGGTGTCGATACAGGCGATATGCTCCCGATCGCAGGCGAAGGTGAGCCGGGTCTTCGCGGTGGCCCTTACGGAACTCTCTATATCCAGTTCCGTGTCAAGCCGCATCCGATCCTGCAAAGACAGGGGAACAACACGTACTGTGAAATCCCGATCACATTCTCGCAGGCAGCGCTTGGTGCAGACGTTCAGGTAGTTACGATCGATGGCGAACAGACTGTGCATGTAAAGGAAGGAACCCAGCCGGGCGATTCCCTGACGCTGAAAGGAAAAGGTATTCCGTATAAGAACCGTGCGGGCATGAGAGGCGATCACACCGTACGTTTCTCTGTCGAGGTCCCGACAAAACTCACAGAAGAACAGAAGGCAAAGCTTCTTAGCTTTGATGCGACACTGAATGAGAGAAACTACCAGAAACGCGGATCTTTCTTCGAGAGAGTAAAAGGAATGTTCAAGTAAGAGTTCTTTTCAAAAGGAAAAAACAGAAGAGGGCGTCTCATGATGAGGCGCCCTTGCTTTTTGTTCCGTTACTTGGACTATCTGCTATTGATCAAGGCAGGAAATCAGGAATCGTATTTCATTATCACGGATTCTCCGACAACCACGGACAGGGAACTGTTTGCCTCGATGATCTCGATGCTCTTTTCAGAGCCGATCCAGTTATACAGAAGCCGTGCCGGGCTGCCTTCTGGTTCGTCTGCGCGGATCGCAACATATGCAGTGGTGATATAGGGATAGGTACCATCTTTAAACGTCTCTGTTTTCGGAATAACTCCATCGATGGCAACAAGATCGATATATCCCTGTTCGAATGCCCAGTCGAGATAAGAGATGATGTTGTAGCCGATCGCATATTTATCATTGGAAACGGCATCTGTGATGTCTTCCATATCATCTTCGAAGTAGAAGTGATCCATCATCTTGGTGAAATCCGGAGCATCTCCATTCGGCCACAGGAACTGCTCGAAGAGGCGCTGGCTTCCGGACTGGTCGTCACGGAAATACGGATGGATCTCGGCATCCGGTCCGCCGAGCTGTTTCCAGTTGGTGATCTTACACTCGTAGATCCCGCGGATCTGATCCTGTGTCAGGCTCTTTACAGGACAATCGGAACTGATGATAAAACCAAGTCCATCATATCCGTAAGGCTTCATCTCGATGTTGGCTTTTACCTCGCGGAAATGGGATTCCTCTTCCTCTGTCGGAGCGACAAGGAAGACCAGATCAGCTACCTTATCTGCGAGATTGAGCCATGCACCATGTGTCTTGGAGCAAAGTGGCAGATGTTCAGTATCATCACCCAGAAAATGCTCGTGGATCGCTTCCGTGATCGGCTTTCTTGCCGTGGAACTATCAATCACCGGAAACTTTTCAGGATAGTACAGAAACAGCCTGTCGATATCCAGATCTGCCATATCCGGTAATGGTGTCGGTGTCGGATCCGGAGTCGGTGTAGCTTCCGGCGTAGGTGTCGGTGTTTCTTTGGTTTCTTCTGTGGTGGTAGATTCAGTTTCTTTAGAAGAAAGATCTATCTTTCCGTCTTTCCCATCTGTTTTTTTCGAAGAATTACATCCGGAAAGAATTACTGCGATGGCAGAAGTCAGAGCGAAGATCTTCAGCATTCTTTTGCTTCGGAAGATATAGTTCGCCCCTAAGCTTTTCTCTTTTTTCATAACCCATTACCTCGATTTCCTTGTTCTTGTTGACCCTTGTACGATCATGACACATGAAACGTACAGCTTCATAATAACATGGAGCCGGAAGAAATCATAGGTGGGAGAATAAGAGACATTTCCTGAAGAAATGGACGGTCAGTCCTGCTTCATTTCGTAATAACGCGTGGTGAATACGCTGTCAAAGAAGTTCTCGACGTAGGTCGGCGTGATCTCCCATTTTCTCTGGGTCCTTGCGATCTCTGTCGTGTAATCCTCGAGCATATAGACAGTGTAGTAATCAAGGTTCGGGGAGCGGAAGTTGACCATTGGAACAGCTTCGACACACTCGATGGAGACCTTGCCGCCTTCTTTCTTGATGCGGACTTTTGCCATCGCTTCGACATATGTCTCGTTCCACGGCATGTTCGATACGAAATTACCGAGAGAGTAGAAGCAGGGAACTTCTCTGCCGTCTTCCGAGGTGATGATCTCGAGAGGCTGGATGACATGCGGGTGTGTGCCGATGATCAGGTCGGCGCCGGCATCTGCCATCTTCTGTGCCAGATCCTTCTGATACCAGGAAGGTGTGGTCTGATACTCTTCGCCCCAGTGCGGGAATACGATCACGATATCTGCCTGCTCTCTGGCTCTGGCGATATCTTCGCGGATCAAGTCCATATTGATGAGCTTGACCATATACTTGCTGTCTGCCGGGAGAGTAAAACCATTCAGGTTCTGTGTGTAGTTCAGGAAAGCAACCTTAACGCCTTTATATTCGCCGATCACGATGTTGTCATAATCTTCCTGGGAATCGTACATGCCGGTGAGAAGAAGATCGTCCTGGTTCTTCCAGAATTCGATATCTTCCATCGCGATGTTACGGCCTTTATCCCAGCTGTGATTCGTTGCGTGGGTGACAACATTGAAGCCTGCATTTACGACTGCCTCGCCGCCCTCGATCGGTGCGCCGAATACAGGGAAATTCGTCCACTGGGACTGATCGGATGTCAGAACGACTTCCTGATTGATGACTTTGATGTCAGAATCCTTGATGTAATCTTTGATGTTGGCATAGATGTTATCGTAGTTATAGCTGCCGTCTTCCTGCTTGCCGGCATTGGTGATACTCAGGTGATAGAGGTTATCGCCGACAGCGATCAGCTCGACATATTCCGTCTCGCCGACGATGCCGTAATCTCTGCAGAGTCTGGCATACTTCGGATCTGTTGTGAAAGGATTCAGCATGAGCTGTCTGTTCGCACCGGCACTGAGCTGTCTCTGCCAGAAATCCGACTCAAGCGTATCCGGATCCAGACCAAGGCCGACAAGGTGATAGCTCTCATACACCTGAACCGGACTCTGTGCGACATCAAGTGTCAGATCAGGTTCTGTTTCCTGCTCTTTCTGCACCGGAATCTCGATCGGGGCGGCTGCGTCTGTCATGACCTTTTCGATGGATGGCGAAGCACCATAATCCGAAAGCACGACATCCTGCTCGGCAGAATTTGCATGAGGCTGAGTCATCTGTTTTTTGTTCCACTTGGAATGTGCGATGAGAAGAGTGGGGAAGGCGGCTAAAACGAAGAGTACTGCAACTACTTTCGCGACCTCATGACCCCTGGAATTTCTACGTCTGTTTTTCAAAGTCAGAACTCCCTCTCATACCTATCTAATAAAATTTTATAAATAAGTTTTATTATTTGCAACAGGTTTTCGGCAGTTGTAAAATAAATGCAAAATAAATATTTGTGAGCGTGAATGTTTTATGAAATGGGTAGAGATCGAAATCATTACGACCGAGGATGCATCTGATGCGATCTGCGAGATGTTAAGCCAGCTGGGAGCCGACGGAATCGCGGTTTGTGACCCGCTGGAGATAAAGAGGATCATCGATGATCCGGATTCTCTTGCTTATGCGGATGACGGATTTGTCGATTCGCTCGGATCGGATGTAAAGATCCACGCATATTTCGCTGAATTCGATGACGGGATCCGTCTCGGCGCGAAAGAGGAAGAATACGATAATCCGGAAGGCGTCGGCACGATCTATGGAAATATTGCCACCGGCAGTAAATCTCTGGAAGAAACGATCAAACTTCTGGAAGAAAGACTTTCCGACATCGGACAGTTCCTGCCGGTCGGAGACGGTAAAGTCACCTATAAGTATGTCAAGGATGAAGACTGGGAGAATGAGTGGAAGAAAGATTATCACGCATTCTCTGTTTCCCCGCGCGTGACGATCGCTCCTTCCTGGGAAAAAGAATCCGTCACCGAGACGAAGGAACAGAAAGTGGTCTATCTGGACCCGGGTTCTGCCTTCGGAACAGGAACACATGAAACTACATCTATGTGTGCAGAATTCATCGATGAGCATCTATCTACGGAAGATTCTGTCCTCGATGTAGGCTGCGGTTCGGGCATTCTGTCCATCATTGCAAGCAAGCTCGGAGCGAAGTCTGTGGAGGCATGTGACATCGACCGTCTGGCAGTGGATGTCGCGATCGAGAACTGTAAAGAGAATAACGTGGATGTCGACTGCTATACCGGGGAACTGAAAGATGCGAAGAAAGACGGTTACAGCCTGATCATCGCGAATATCGTTGCCGAGATCATCGCGGGGATCGCACCGATGGTTCCGGAGAAGCTTCTTCCGGGAGGACACTTCATTACCAGCGGTATCATCGACCACAAAAAAGAGATCGCGCTCTCTGCATGCGAAGCCGCCGGCCTTAAGCTTATTGAAGAAAAACAGAAGGGCGACTGGCACGCATATTATTTTGAGAAGCAATAAGCCCTAAAATGCGTTAAACTAGAAGAAGCAATCGTTGCTGAAATTAAGCAAAGGATTCTTTGGAGAGGGGACTATGGCATATAAGATTCTCATCATTGACGATGACAGGGATATCCTTGTGATCATCTCGGATATGCTCTCGGGCTACGGTTATGAAGTTACGACCGCGGAATCCGCGGAAGAGGCGTTCGGCCTTCTGTCTTCCAATTCCTACCATCTCCTGCTTCTCGACATTAATCTTCCGGACAGCGACGGGTTCGAAATCTGTAAGCAGCTTCGTGAAGTATCGACCGTCCCGGTGATCTTTGCCAGTGCAAGAACTTCGGAGAGTGACCGCATCTCGGGCTATGAGATCGGCGGGGATGACTATCTTCCGAAGCCTTATTCCATGAAGGAACTCCTCGTGCATGTACAGGCACTGCTTCGCAGGACCTATGGCTTTTCAACAGAAGAGAAGATCGTGACTTTCGGAGATATCTCCGTAAATATCACGGCGAGATCAGTTACGAAAAAGGAAGAGCCGGTAGCGCTATCGCTTCGGGAATTCGACCTTCTGGCATTTCTGTGTGAGCATAAGAACGAGGCCATGCCGAAAGATAAGATCTTAACGTCTGTGTGGGGTGCTTTTATGACATCGGAAGCATCGACACTGACCGTCCATATCCGCTGGCTACGTGAAAAACTCGAAGAGGACCCTGCGGATCCGAAGTTCATCAAGACTGTCTATAAAGTAGGCTATATGCTGGAGGTGCCGGAGAATGCGTAAACGTGTGCTCGGCATCTTTGCCGTTTTGATGGTTCTGGTCATCCTTCTTTCCGTGATGCTCTATCTTGATTCGGGGAAAAGAGGAGATGAATCGGCAAGCGAAAACCTCGTCAGCATCAACGAGATCGATAAGCTTGTCCAGGAGGGGAACACGGAAACAGCTTCCGAAAAGATCTCTGAATTGTCCGAAAATATCCGGAACTGCAATAACGGTACGGGAAGAGATACCCGGATCCTGATCGTCGGAGGGGCTGCCCTCGTATTCCTTCTAAGTGCCGGAATCTTCGTGTTTGTAACAGTGTTACGGCCCCTTAAGAAGATCTCAAAGTACACAACCGAGATCGCCAAAGGCAACACCGATATCCCGCTGACCTATGACCGGGGCTCGGAGGTCGGAGAATTCTCCTGGGCCTTCGACAGCATGCGGAAAGAACTCAATAAAGCACGTGCGTCGGAAAAAGAAGCGATCGAGAATAATAAGACCGTCATCGCGACACTGTCCCACGACATCAAGACACCGATCACCTCGATCCGTGCATATGCGGAAGGACTTGAAGCGAACATGGACAGTACGCCGGAGAAGCGTGCGCAGTATCTTCAGGTCATCATGAAAAAGAGCGATGAGGTAAGTAAAGTCACCGACGATCTTCTTCTGCACTCGCTTTCGGATATGAACCGTCTGAAGGTAGAGAAGAAGGAACTGGAGATCAGCGGTTTTGTCGGGAACGCGGTCAAGGATCTGGATCCGGACGGAAAAGAGATCACCTACGATTCCTGTGGCATCGAAGGACATGTCAGCGCGGACCCGGGAAGGCTCCTGCAGTGCATCGAAAACCTTGTCACAAATGCCAGAAAATACGCGCCTGGACCGATCTCCGTAAGCCTTCTGAGAAAAGATCCATATATATCTATATGTATAAAAGACAGCGGAAAAGGTATCCCGGACGAGGACATGCCGTTCATCTTCGATAAGTTTTACAGAGGACATAACAAAGGATCGCAGCAGGGATCCGGACTCGGACTTTATATTGTTAAGTATCTTATGACACAAATGGATGGGGATATTACACTTCAGAATACATCTGACGGGCTTCTGGCGAAGCTGATGCTTCCTCTGGAGAAAAAAGATTGATCATGGAGAAAGGTTAAGGACTTCTTAATATGTTTTCGCGGATACTCTAAGTACAACGATACGAATGAAAGCATTTAAGAAGGAAAAAGGAGACGAAAACACATGAGTCAGAACATTCTTACCGCACATGATCTCTGCAAGAGCTTCGCACACAACGGCGGGCAGGTGCATGTACTGCAGCATGTCGACCTGGAGATAAGAGAAAGAGATTTTACCGTAGTTATGGGCGCATCGGGTTCCGGTAAGTCCACACTTCTTTACGCACTGTCGGGGATGGATAAGGCCACCTCGGGACAAGTGCTTTTCGATGGGAAAGATCTCGTAAAGATGAAGGAGAAGGATCTCGCGAAATTAAGATCGCATGATTTCGGTTTTATCTTCCAGCAGATGCACCTGATCTCGAATCTGAATCTTCTGGAAAATGTCGCGGTGCCGGGATATCTCAATAACGGAAAGAGCGCTTCCGAGGTAAAAGCACGCGCCGAGAAACTTCTCGAGCAGATGGGCATCTCCGATGTGAAGACACATCTTCCGTCGCAGGTCAGCGGCGGTGAGCAGCAGCGCTGCGCGATCGCAAGAGCGATCATCCACGAGCCGAAGCTCCTGTTCGCAGATGAGCCGACGGGTGCGCTGAACAGAAAGAATACGAAGGAAGTCCTGGACCTGCTGACGGCGCTTAACCGAAACGGTCAGAGCATCCTGATGGTAACCCACGATCTTCGCGCGGCACTTCGTGCGAGCCGGCTTCTGTATCTGGAAGACGGTAACGTGATCGGGGAGATGACACTTCCGCCGTACGATAAGGAAGAGGAAAAGAGCCGCGAGACACAGGTCAGCGCATGGCTGTCCTCCATGAAGTGGTAAGGAGGAACGAAAATGGATATCCTTACTTTGCTTCGTGCCATCATTAAAAGAAAGAAGGGCACGTTCCTTGGCATCGTGCTCCTGATGATCATCGTGTCGATGTTCCTGACGACGATCTACAGTGTGAAGAAGAACGTCAGGAAAAGTGTCGACGATGCGTATGAGGAAGCCCATGCGGCAAACCTCATGATGAACATCACGAATGAACGTCTTTCAGATGAACTTCTGCAGAAGGTCAAAGACCATCCGCTGGTCGATCACGTGGCGACTTCTGATGCCGTTCTGATGAGAAGACATTTCGTAAAGGATAAAGAGGACAACCAGAGCTGGCTGATCGTGCCGCTCAATGATGTTGTCACCAAGCAGTTCAAAGATGACTTTTCCGGTTATCTCGATGAGGTCCGCCCGATCTCGGAAAACGGCATTTATCTCGTTCAGGGTATCGCCACCAACGACGGCTGCAAAGTCGGAGATGACCTGCGCTTCGAAACTAAGTCCGGAGAATATACACTTAAGATCGAAGGATTCGTTGTTGAGCCTGTGGACGGCTGCGCAATGGTCGGATGGAAGACAGTATATGTCGCACCGGAGACCTTCGAAAGACTTGCTGCTGATGTGGATGTTGCCTCTGACTCGGAGGTCGCGGGAAGAGTCACGATCGTTTATGTGTATAAGAGTGCTGATTGCGAATTAAGTGACGGTGAGTTTGCAAGAACGATCAATCGTGACACCGGGATCCAGGACTATGCATACGCTTCGGCGACAGAGACCCAGATGAAGCACTACACCAATCTTTTCTCGGACATCATCTGCTCGATCATGATCGGATTTGCGATGGTCCTCGCGGGCGTTGTGCTGATCATCATGGCGCACAATATCACCGTGACGATCGAGATGAGCTATGCGGAGATCGGCATCCTGAAAGCCGAAGGATTCACAAAGGGAAGAATACGCGTGCTCTATATGCTGCAGTATCTTCTTGCAGAGATCGTCGGTGCCATTATCGGAACCATTCTCTCGATTCCCATGATCTCTCTTTTCGGCGGGATATTCCAGCCGATCACGGCAATCATCGCGAAGAAAAATGTCGATCTCGGGACGAGTCTCCTGGTGCTTCTCGTGATCCTGGTACTGTCGGTCCTGGTCATCCTTCTTGCGACGAGAAAAGTGGCGAAGGTTTCTCCGGTAAAAGCACTGACCGGCGAGAGCAGGGATGTCTATTTCGACAGTTTCCTGACGGCACCGGTTTCCGGAAAGAACCTGTCCATGAGCCTTTCCTACCGTCAGTTCAGTTCGAATAAGCGCCGCTATCTCGTGGCGATCCTGATCACGGCACTTCTGATGTTCTTCATGCTTACCGTAAATCTTATGGCCAGCTGCATGAAGTCGAAGTCCGCACTCGAGGCGTTGGGTTCGATCCTTTGCGAAGTCGAGGTAAGACCGCAGGATAGAAACTTTACCGAAGAGGAGATGGAGAAAATCGAATCTGTCGTGAAAGACGAACCGTGTGTCAATAAGTCGATCTTCTTTAGAAACGAGTATGTCACGGTCAACGGAAATACGATCTATTGTCAGTTTTATCGTGATCCGGAAACGATCAGTATGGTCTCCGGAAGAGCACCGGTCTATGACAATGAACTCGTTATCACGGATATCCTGGCCGAGGATCTGGGGCTGAAGACAGGCGATAAGCTCGAAGTTGCGAGAAGAGAATACAAGGAGGAATTTATCGTCTCGGGTATTTTCTGCAGCATGAACGATACCGGTATGACGATGGCCATGTCCGATGCCGGAGCAAAAAAGATCGGTGTGAACGGGTATGTCTGGTACGGCGCGAGCCTTTCGGAGCCGGAGGAGGCTGATCGGATCGCAGAAGCATTAAGAGAAAAACTCGGAGACAGGTTTAAGATCACGGCAGATTCCGATTTTTCCGAAGTCTCGGATATCAAGTCGATCTCGACTGCAGTCGATGCCATGCGTTATACGATCTATGTATTATCGATCATCTTCGTACTGGTCGTCGTTTCCATGATCTGCAGCAAGTCCTTCGCACAGGAAAGAAGAGACCTCGGCATCTATAAAGCCATCGGCTTTACCTCGGGAAAACTCCGCCTGCTGTTTGCACTTCGCTTCCTGATCATCGCCGTGATCGGATCTGCTTTAGGCATCGCTCTGAGTGTTCTTTTTTCAAACCGGACACTGAGCACGGTCCTCAGAAGCGTCGGTGTCTCTAACTTCATTTCGAAGTATCGGACGGAGACGATCCTGATCCCGGTCCTCCTTCTTCTTGGATGTTTCTTCCTCTTTGCCTACATGGCTGCACGGAAAGTTAAGAAAGTCGAGATCAGAGAACTCGTCATCGAGTAGAAACGGGAGATCTTGTTTGACGAATGATGCTAAATGCATGATAATGAAACCGCCGAGACTATCGGCGGTTTTTTTATCGTATCAAGACGCAGTGGGGATCAAGCTATGCTGAAAGTTTTTCTGGTCGAGGACGAGTTCGTCGTCCGTGAAGGCATAAAGAATAATATCGACTGGAGTTCGCACGGCTATGACTTCTGCGGCGAAGCGGGTGATGGCGAAGTCGCCTATTCCATGATCCAGAAACTAAAACCGGATATCGTCATCACGGATATCAAGATGCCGTTTATGGACGGCATCACCTTAAGCCGCATGATCAAGTCGGAGTTTCCGTGGATCGAGATCATCATCCTCACCGGATACGAAGATTTCCAGTTCGCAAGAGAAGCGATAAAGATCGGTGTTTCCTGCTATCTTTTAAAACCGGTCAATGGCGAGTCGATCATGAAAGAGGTCGATGCGCTTTCCGAGAAGATCCGTGAGAAAAAGGCGGAACGGGAAGCGGCGCAGCGTTATGAAGAAGAGATGCGTGAGCGTACGGAACTCGATAAGCGTGACTATTTCAATACGCTCGTGAAGGGCGGGAAAAGCACTTCCGAACTGATCGCCGAGGCGAAGAAACTGTCGATCGATATTTCCGCGCTTCGGTATAACATCATGCTCCTGAAGATCTGGTCCGATAAGCATGACATCGGCGAATACTCGAACAGCGTGCTTCGCGTCGAGGAAGAGGTAAGAAGGATCGCCGAGAAGTCGGATGCTCTGTTCTTCGATTTCAAAGTCGAAGGTACTGCGCTGCTCTTTAAGGGCGATGACGATAAAGATATCGAGAAGAAGATCCGAAATGCGATCGATCAGATGACAGCGCTTTTTGCGGGGTATAAACATATCCGGTACTTCGGTGCGGTCGGCCAGCCGGTGGGAAGGCTCTCCGAGATCCATACGTCTTTTGACTGGGCGAGCCGTGCCTATGCGCACCTCTATCTGACGTCGGAGAATGCTTTCCTTTACGGATCGAAAGAAGGACTTCGTCCGGAAAATAATGTCGATATCCTCTCGGAGATCGATCCGAAGCATATCGACCGCCGCCTCATGAAGCGCTTCCTGCGTGCCGGTGAAACTTCGGAGCTCTCGTTCTTCCTCGAAGAATACCTCAATAACATCGGTGACCATGCACTGCGGTCTCAGATGCTCCGCCAGTATATCGCGATGGATGTGTATTTCTGTGTGGCGGACTTCGCGGAAAATGAACTCGGCCTTTCCAGGGAAGAGATGGAGCAGAAGATCACTTTCCCGTCCGGCGATGTGCTTGTCGATGAGGATAAGACGCATGCGTATCTTCTTGAGATCCTCGGAACCGCGCTCGATCTTCGGGAAGACCATACGCTCGGACGCTATCATGATGTCATCAAAGATGCGATCGCGTATATCAATGAACACTATTCGGATGAGGAACTGTCTCTCAATACTCTGGCCGCACAGGTCAACTTCTCGCCGAACCACTTAAGCTCCATCTTCAAGCAGGAGACGGGCCAGCCGTTCATCAAGTATCTTACGGATTACCGTATGAATATGGCAAAAGAACTTCTATCCCGTACCTCGAAGAAAAGTAACGAGATCGGTATCATGGTGGGCTATAAAGATCCGCATTATTTTTCTTATCTATTTAAGAAGACGCAGGGTGTGACACCGACGCAGTACAGAAGTAAAGGACGCGGAGCGGAAGAAGAAACATGACGAAGGAGAAGCGGCAGAAAAACAGATCGCGTCTGGCGACGCAGATCCGTATATCGTATATCGTTCTTCTGCTGCCGAGCCTGGTATTCATCGCATTTGCCTTTTATAACATGCAGCGGATCAATAAAAGAAACAATGACATGATCAGCTCCGTTGTGAAGGCCAGTGAATTCAGCCTTCAGTTTAAAGAGGACTTCGATAATGAGACATATCTTCTTATCGTAGGTTATGTCACTCCCGACAGCTCGGGTCTGAAAGAAGATCTCTCAAAAGCCCGTCAGGTCGTATCGGAACTGAAGGACTACACCACAACGGAAGATAACCAGCAGCGTCTGGCATATGCGGAGAAATACTTAACTAACTTAGAGACATATGTGGACCGTATCACGGAGAATCTCCGGCACGAAAACAAGTACGAAGACAACATGCTGATCTGGGAAAACGACGTCCAGATCGTAACGTCGCTTCTGAAGGATACGATCAACGAATATATCTACTATGAGAACCGGCAGATCCAGACAGTGCAGGCGCAGAACAATGCGATGTTCGTAAATATCGTAGAGATCTCCATAGGACTTCTGGCCTTTTCTCTCGTGAGTATGATCATCGTATCCTACTTCGGTCCGAAGTTTATCACGAAGCCGATCGAGGAGCAGGTAAAAGAAGAGCAGAAGCTTCTGCGGAAAGCGGAATTCGATCTTCTGCAGTCGCAGATCAATCCGCACTTCCTCTATAACACGCTCGATGCGATCGTATGGTCCGCGGAAGCGGGAAACCAGAAACAGGTCGTCAGCATGGTCGGAAACCTCTCTGATTTCTTCCGACTGTCTCTGAATAAGGGAAAAGAAAACGTCCTGATCCGTGAGGAACTGCAGCATGTAAGATCGTATCTCGAGATCCAGCATATCCGCTATCAGGATATTCTCACATTTGAGATCAACGTGCCGGAAGAATTTAATGAATATAAGATCCCGAAACTGACCATCCAGCCGATCGTGGAAAATGCACTGTATCATGGTATCAAGAATAAGCGCGGCGGCGGAAAGATCACGATATATGCGGAAGAAAAAAGAGATCACTATACGATCGTTGTCGAGGATACCGGAAAAGGAATGGATGAGGAGCGTCTGCGTCAGGTGCGAAAGGCAATCCGAAACGGCACCCCGGAAAAGAGTGTCGTCTATGGCCTTTATAATGTTAATGAAAGGATCCGCTTAAACTTCGGGGAAGGCTACGGCATCCATCTCGAGAGCGTGCTGAATAAAGGCACACGTGTAAGGATCCGTCTTCCGAAGAAATAAGAGTGCTTTTGGCGGAGAAATAGTTATTTTTTCTTTATCGCACAATGAGTGATTCGTAAAAATCTACACCTGTTTCGTAAAAATTTTAAACACGGAAATGAAGGGAGAAAAAAACCAACTTCGTTTCCGTTTTTTCTGCATGGTCTTTTTTCAGAGCAAACCTAAAATGAAACCAGATGACGGGGGAAGACCCCGAATATGGTTCTAACCAGGGAGGTAAAAAATGAAAAAAGTAGTTGCACTTATCATGGCTTCTGTTTTTGCTTTCAGTCTTGCAGGCTGCAAGAAGTCCGAAGATAAGAAAGAGACACAGGCTGAGTCAAAAACTGAATCGAAAACAGAATCCAAAGCAGAAGAGCAGAAGTCCGGTGAGCTGATCAAAGTCGGCATCATCAACAACGATCCGAACGAGTCCGGTTATCGTACAGCAAACGATGCAGATCTCAAGAAGATGTTCACCAAAGAGAACGGCTATGATGCTTCTTTCTCTTACAGCTTGAAGAACGATGAGCAGATCCAGTACGCGAAGACATTTATCCAGAACGAAGTTGACTATCTCCTGCTTTCCGCAGCAGATACAGCAGGATGGGATTCTGTACTCCAGGATGCAAAGGCCGCAGGCGTTAAGGTCATCCTCTTCGACAGAACGATCGACGCAGATCCGAGTCTTTATGAAGCATCTATCGTTTCCGACATGAATAAGGAAGGTGATACAGCAGTTAACTGGCTCGCTGGTCAGAATCTCCCTGAGTACAATGTCATCCACATCCAGGGTGTTATGGGTTCCGCAGCTCAGCAGGGCAGATCCGGCGCTCTTGATAAGAAGGTTGCAGCAGAAGCAAACTGGAAGATCGTAAAGCAGCAGACAGCTGAGTGGAACGCAGAAAAAGCACAGCAGATCGTTCAGTCCGTTATCGACTCCGGTGAGAAGTTCAACGTAATCTACGCTGAGAACGACGATATGGCAAAGGGCGCTGTCGCAGCTCTCGATGCAGCCGGTATCTCTCATGGTGTTGGCAAAGACGTAGTCGTTATGGGCTTTGACTGCAATAAGTGGGCTCTCGAAGAACTCCTCAAGCAGAACTGGAACTATGACGGACAGTGCAATCCGTTCCAGGCTAGCTATATTGACTCCATCATCAAGGATCTCGAAGCAGGAAAGACACCTGAAAAGACGATCATCATGGAAGAAAAAGGATTCGACGCTGCTACCATCAAGCAGGAAGATGTAGATAATTACGGAATCTGATTATATAACCCATTTACCTAGGACGCGGTGCGGCTTCGATCCCCCCAAGAGAGAGACCGCACCGCGTTTTTAAAAATGAAAGAGGTATGTCCCGTGGAAACTGATAATAGATTGCTCGAGATGCATGGTATAGTGAAGACCTTTCCGGGCGTGCGTGCACTTCAAAATGTAGATTTTTTCCTTAACCGCGGCGAGATCCATGCGCTGATGGGAGAGAACGGTGCAGGAAAATCAACCTTGATCAAGGTTCTGACAGGTGTATATCCGAAAGACGGCGGAACGATCCTTCTGGACGGAAAAACGGTGGCGATCCATTCACCGTCTGATGCCCAGAAACTGGGTATCAGTACCGTCTATCAGGAGATCACGCTGTGTCCGAATCTTACGGTTGCGGAAAACATGTACATTGGCCGCGGCAAAGGGTCACTTACAAACTGGGCGAAAATGAATGCCGACGCAAATAAGATCTTGCGAAAGCTCGATATCCCTGCAGTTGCGAATATGCAGCTGGGTAACTGCTCGATTGCAGTCCAGCAGATGGTCGCGATTGCCCGTGCAGTGGATATGGATGCAAAGGTCCTGATCCTGGACGAGCCTACGTCCTCGCTCGATGAACAGGAAGTTGAAAAACTATTCGGACTGATGAGAGATCTGAAAGCTCTGGGCGTCGGCATCATTTTCGTTACCCACTTTCTCGATCAGGTCTATGAAGTCTGCGACAAGATCACCGTCCTTCGCGACGGCCAGCTGGTCGGAGAATACGAGATCAAAGATCTTCCGCGTGTAAAGCTCGTTGCCAAGATGCTCGGTAAAGAGATGGATGATCTTTCCGATATCAAAGGGGAGAGCGGTATGTATGAGGGAGACGATACGGATCTGCCGGTATATGAAGCGCAGAATCTTCAGAGTGTGGCAGGCATCAAGCCCTTTGATTTCTATATCAGAAAAGGTGAAGTCAACGGCTTTACCGGCCTTCTCGGTTCCGGAAGATCTGAGTGCGTCCGTGCGATCTTCGGTGCGGACAGAGTCCTTCCGCCCGGAAAAAAGATGGTAAACGGTAAACTCGTTAAAATCAAAGATCAGATAAAAATGAACGGCAAACCCGTGAAGATCAAGAACCCGAGAAGCGCGATGAAAAACGGTATCGCATATCTTCCGGAAGACCGTAAGATCGATGGTATCGTCGGGGATCTTTCCGTAAGGGAAAACATCATTCTCGCGCTGCAGGTCATGAAGGGATTCTTCAAGCCGTTTACTAAAGCCCAGGCCTATGCTTTTGCCGATGAATACATAAAGAAACTGAATATCAAGACTGCTTCGGCAGATACTCCGGTAAAATCACTTTCCGGCGGCAATCAGCAGAAGGTCATCCTCGCCAGATGGCTCCTGATGAATCCGCAGTATCTGATCCTCGATGAACCTACCCGAGGCATCGACGTCGGTACGAAAGTGGATATTCAGAAACTGGTTCTTGAACTCGCATCCGGAGGAATGAGCATCACGTTTATTTCTTCCGAAACAGATGAGATGCTCCGCACCTGCTCGCGTCTGATCGTCATGAGAGACAGAAAGGTCGTAGGCGAACTGTCCGGCGATGACCTCACACAGAGCATGATCATGAGTACGATCGCGGGAGGAGAGTAAGGGATGGATAAGAAAAAAGTAGAAGCAAATAAAAAAGGTTCCGGTAATGCTGCAAGCCTTATAAAGAGGATCACCGGAAACCAGCTGTTTATTCCGGTCATGGCGATCGTCTTACTGGCGCTCATCAACCTGATCGCGGGTCCGAGTTTCTTTAATATCAAACTCATACACAATAACGATGGAAATCCGCAGCTTTCCGGATCCCTTATAACGATCCTGGACTACGGCTCCGAGCTTGCGATCCTCGCGATCGGCATGACGCTTGTTACCGCTGCTTCCGGCGGACAGGATATCTCGGTCGGTGCGACGATCGCGATCGCAGGTTCTGCGATGCTTCGGATCCTCTGCGGATCGAACCCGTCGCCGGAAACCCTGAAGGCCCCGATCATCGTCGCTTTCCTCGTCGCATGTCTCGTCGGTATGCTGTGTGGTGCATTTAACGGTGCGCTGGTTGCGATCTTTAAGATCCAGCCGATGATTGCGACACTCATCATGTTTACGGCAGGACGGTCGATCGCCGCATGGATCAATTCCAACCGACTTCCGATCGTACCGGGTAAGGAATTCAAATGCTTCGGCGGAGTTATCCCGGGGATCCCGATCCCGACGACAGTATTTATTGTGATCATATGTATTATCCTGATCGCGCTGGCGCTGAAGTTTACAAATCTTGGACTCTATACTCAGGCTGTCGGTATTAATGAGAAGTCGGCAAGACTTAATGGTATCAATCCGATCCTTATTAAATTCCTCGCATTCGTTATCCTCGGTCTTTGTGTTGCAGTGGCCGCCCTCATCAAGGTCAGCCGCATCAGCTCGATCAACTACAACGTTATCGCAAAAGATATCGAGATGGATGCGATCCTCGCGGTTGCTCTCGGCGGTAATGCCCTGTCCGGCGGTAAGTTTAATATGTGGGCATCGATTCTCGGTGCATATGTTATCCAGTTTCTGACCACTACACTTTACCGCTTCCATATCCAGTCCGATGCGCTGGCTGCATATAAGGCTGCCGTCGTTATCCTGCTGGTACTGTTCTCCGCACCGAAGGTAAGAGAAGTCCTCTCCGGCCTTATCAAGAAAACTTTCTCCGGTGGAAATAAGAATAAGAAGACGCTCACTGCGCTGGCAGCTGCAGGCGCGGCAGAAGAAGCGGGGACAGGTGCTTTTGACGAAGTACGTGTTTCTGAAGATGGCGTAAGCGCTGCTGGAGCAGAATCAGATAGCAAAAAAGAGGAGGTCGTCCAATGAATGAGAAGAAACTGAAAGGTGGTATCTTCAATCGTGTAAGTGACACCAATCTCCTGTTTATTATCACAGTCGTTATTTTCTTCCTGATGTATTTCGGCGCGGTGGTGTTCGAGGGTGAAGGCTTCAGAAAGCCGCAAACATTCTTCGACATCCTGAATTCCAATGCCGCCCTGATCATCGTATCGATCGGAATGAGCATCGTCATGATCTCCGGCGGGATCGATATCTCCGTCGGTGGCGTAGTCGGTCTGGTGACAATGTGCTGCGCGGTATATCTGGATAAGACGCCCGGCGGTGGAAACGTCTATGTATCGATGCTGATCGCTGTCGGTATCGGTCTGGCCTTCGGTCTCGTGCAGGGTTTCCTGGTCGCATACTGCGATATCCAGCCATTTATCGTTACGCTAGCCGGTATGTTCTTCGCACGAGGAATGACGACCATCGTGCATACAAAACCCTTCAATGTCGAGAACAGTGCTTTTCAGAAATTAAAGAATACACGTATCGAGATCCCGAAGATGGGATGGTATACCAAAAAGGGAGTGTATTTCCCCGCGTATATCGAGATCGGTGTGGTCGTAGCGATCGCACTTGTGGTAATATTATTCATAGTTCTGCGCTACACGAAACTCGGCCGTTCGTTCTATGCGGTCGGCGGAAATAAGCAGAGTGCGCTCATGCTCGGTATCAATGTGAAAAGGACGAAATTCCTTTCTCACGTGATCTGCGGAGTTCTGGCAGGTATCGCCGGTTATGTATATTTCCTGAACGTTGGATCCGGTGCGGCATCCCACGCGACGGGAATGGAGATGAACGCGATCGCGTCCTCCATCATCGGAGGAACGATGCTGACGGGTGGCGTAGGAAATATCGTAGGAACGCTGTTCGGTGTCCTTTCGCTGTGTTCGATACAGAAGATCGTCGCATCGGCAGGTCTGGGAGAAGCCTGGTGGACAGGTATCACGATCGCAGCGATGCTGTGTCTGTTCCTTCTGATCCAGAGTATCGTTATCGGACTGAAAAAGAGGGCGCTCAAAGTATAAGGAGAATTATGAGAAAGACGGTCCACCTGATTTCTGTGCTGCTCCTGCTGGCAACTTTACTGGTTGCCTGCAGGAGTACTGCTGTCTCTGAATCCACGACAGAGACCGAATCAGAGAGAAAAATGATCACCGTCGGTTTTTCACAGCTCGGCGCAGAGTCCGACTGGAGATCTACCAATACGGAATCCATGCAGACCGCGCTCTCGAAAGAAAACGGTTTCAATCTGATCTATAAAAACGGACAGCAGAAGCAGGCCAACCAGATCACCGCTCTTCGTATGTTTATCCAGCAGGATGTGGACTATATCGTTCTTGCACCGGAGACGGAGACCGGATGGGAGTTCGTGCTTCAGGAAGCGCAGGCTGCCGGGATCCCCGTGATCATCGTTGACCGTCGGGTCAATGTGGATGACAGATCACTTTATTCCTGCTGGGTCGGCTCTGACTTCGAACTGGAAGGACAGAAGATGGCGGCGTGGATCTACGAATATACCAGGATCAAAGGTATCGCCGCGGAAGATATCCATATCGCACATATCCAGGGAACGATGGGATCGACGGCCCAGCTCGGAAGAACAAGAGGTCTTACAAATACCGCCAGAGAATACGGATGGGATATCGTGGCATCGGAGAGCGGTGATTTTACCGAAATCCGCGGAAAAGAAGTCATGGCTTCCTTCCTCCGCAAGTATGACAATATCAATATCGTGTACTGCGAAAACGATAACGAAGCGATCGGCGCGATCGCGGCGATCGAAGCTGCCGGAAAGAAAGCCGGCCCGGATATCGCAAACGGAGAGATCATGGTGGTTTCTTTCGACGGAATCAATCAGGATGCGATGCAGTATCTGCGCGAAGGAAAGATCTCCTGCATTGCTGAGTGTAATCCGCTTCACGGCCCGCGTGTACAGACACTTATCGAGATGCTCGAAAGAGGAGAAACTCCCGAGAAGTTCAACTATGTAACGGAAACTCTTTTCAGCTCCGTTCCCGAGATCAAAAACATCAAGGTAGGAGAAGAATCCTACGAAGTGGATATCGTGAAATAGCCTCTATTTCAAGGGATTTGCCGGTGTGTCCGGCGGCTGCTCTTTCCTAAGTAGACAAATACAATAGAATGTGAGAAACTAACTGCGCAAAAAGGAAACAGGATAGATGCGCGGAAAAGTGCTTTTCGCAAGGAGAGAGAAATGAAGAAAATAATCGCAGTACTGCTTTGTATGGCAACGGTATTCACCTGTGTGGCATGCGGCAGCACGAAAGAAACTACAAGAAAATCCAAGAAGTCAAAAAAGACCAAGAATACGACTGACGTCACCGAGACAGATGACACGGATGAACCTTCCGACTCTGAAAGCGAGTCGGAGTCACAGACGGATCCGACAGAACCGGAGAACCAGGATCTGGTCATCACACACGACTTAAGTGCAGTTGAGATCAATAAGACCAGAAGTGTTATGATGTTCGGTGCGGTGGACTCGACCAAGAATGAGGAGCCGCCGTATCGGCTCAGCAGTGTCGAGGTCGGATACGATATACTGACTGCTTCAGATTCCACCACGAAGATCAGTTCGATCCTGAGCGAATATACACATCACGTAGGAGAAGCCAGAACAGCTGCCTATCAGAAGAAACTCGACGAGTTCAATGAACTGCTCGGATCCGGGTCGGAACTGTTCGATTACTGGTTCTCTGAATACTGCGATATCATCCGGAGCGACAGCCAGATCCTGTCGATGAAGATCGAGACCTACGGATACTCGTCGCAGGAAGATATCGATCCAAAAACAATATATGAAAGCTATGATGCGATGAGCGGCGAACCGATCACGCTGGATGATATCATTCTCGACAAAAGTGCTTTTGCCCTTTACGTGGAAGAATACTTCAGATCCGTCGGCGCGGATAAGTATGATACGATCGCAGTCATCCACGACCAGATCAACGACGGGTCTCTCTCGTTCGGCATGACGTATGACGGCATCTGGATCAACGAGATCAAAGTGCCGGTTGCAGGACACGGCGACATCTTCAATATGACGTACTTCGGATCGACGCCGAAGAACTATACACTCAACATGGGAATGAAAAATGAACTCCTCTGGGACTTTGACGGGGATGGATCTCTGGATGAACTTTCTCTGACAACAGAAAAAGCTTCCAACGGCTACAGTGTCGAAACACTGAAGATCAGCTATATGGGAAAGGAATACTCGTTCAAGGCTTCGGATTTCGAACAGATGGACTATATGGAGGAACTCGACGGATATTCCGGAAGCCATGTCATGTGCTTAGACGGCAAGTACTACCTTCTTGTCAGCATGCATCAAGAGGAAGATAGTGCAACATACACCTTTGATATCAACGGCGCGGAGCCGAAGTTCATCGAGGTATTCTTCAGCACACCTGAGAACACTCTCGATCCGGAACACTTCCAGCTCAGCCTGAGAACAGATATTATCGGAACGGTATTCATGAATTATGATTTCGCACTTTCGGAGGACGGACACCTCAAGCAGCTTTCCTCGATCGGTAAGATCCATTCCGGTCCGCTGTACTCGATCATGCCGCTTCCGGGAAAAGAGTTCAATCCGGTCACCTGGGAACTCGGTGCCGAGACGGAAATGCCGTCTAGTGCAACGATAGAAATCCTCGGATATGACAACAAGAGCGGGATCCTCTTTGTGAGAGTCCATCCGAAATACACCACTACGGATACGATGGACATCGCGCTCGAGACAGATAAGCAGAGCACGATCGCAGGACAGCCGAGGGATAGTGCTTTTATAGGAATAAACTACGCTGACTGATGCGCTGTCAAATGAACGAGCTTTGACTATTTTTGCATGTAAAAGCGCTTTTTACCAATTTTGTGTGTCAGCGGTAGGCGCGGAGTGCAGAAGCGAAGGCAAGGTCCTCATATTCTTTTGGACTTACCATCTCGCCAAGTGCAGAAGCATCGGCGATTAGTTTCTTTTGTATTATTTTGTCTGTGGCGGGGAGGTGGATCTCATAGCCAAGCATCTCCCAGCGGAGGTGCGAAAACACGTGGCGGCTCTTGCCCATGGGGCGGATGTCCGGCATTGAATCATCGGGGCTGATCTCATGCTGTGAAGCAAGCGCGGGAAAGTTCTCGAGAAGCCAGGTCTTTACGTCGGCATGGGTGAGGTTCCCCGGAAGATCGATGAGTTCGTAAAGTCCGGCAAGAAGACCGGTGGAAGGACGTTTGCGGACGAGGATCTTATCGCCGATAAAGATCTTTAGTATTGTGTGTTCTTCGATCGGCGTGGCTTTCTTTTCTTTCTTGAGAGGGAAGTCTTCCTGTTTTCCCAGTAGAAAAGCACTGCACTGACCGTTCAGGGGGCAGATCTCACACTTCGGTGATTTCGGCGTGCAGATCAGGGAGCCTAAGTCCATGAGTGCTTCGTTAAAATCGCCCGGAGCATCTTCGGGAATATCCTTTTCTATCCTTGAATAAATCTCTTTATAAGTAGAACCTTCTGAAGGAACGAGCGGGAGCGCGTGGAGACGACAGTAGATGCGGATGCAGTTGCCATCGACGGCGGGCGCCGGTTGGTCAAAGGCGAGGGAGGAGATCGCTCCGGCCATGTACGGACCGATACCGGGGATCTCGAGAAGAAGGTCGGGCTCGGAAGGGAGTTCTCCTTTGAAATGCTCGCAGATATACTTCGCGCCGCGCATGAGATTTCTTGCGCGGGAATAATAGCCGAGGCCTTCCCAGAGCTTGAGAACTTCATCTTCCGGAGCTTCAGCCAGCGAGGCGGGATCCGGAAAACGGTGAAGGAAGCGTGGATAGTAGTTTAGAACTGTAGGAACCCGTGTCTGCTGGAGCATGGCTTCGGAGATCCATGTGGAATAGGGAGTTCTTTCTTCACGCCACGGAAGGATCCTGCGGTGATCGTAAAACCAGGAAAGCAGGGCAGAGGAGATCTCTGATGAGTTTGACTCTGAGGATGTGTCCATGGGAAAAGAACTTACCGCCATGGAAGGAATGCGAGCAGGAAAGCGACTGTGTTTGCGATATGGGTCGCAGGATGAAGCCCGCGGATCTTCTGACCGAGAGCAACAAATACTTCTTTTGTTGCACAGTACTTATCGGAGATCGTGACCAGAACACTTTCTCTGTACTTTGGCGGGATCGGCGTCAGAGGGAACATGTGACGGCGGATGATATTCTCCTCGATCTTCGTGATCTTGAAATCACGGTGCGCGTTCTCGGCGGCGATCTTCGGGTGATGAAAACCGTGAAGCTTTTCCAGCTTGACCTTATGCCAGTCGTAGAGAAAATAGTCGTGCAGGAGAGCACCCTTTACGAGCTGCTTCTGTTTGAAACGGAAAGGAAGGATCATCGACAGGAACAGCGCGGTCTTGGCCACAGCGATGCTGTGGTCATAGCAGGTGCACTTGCCGTGCTGCTTGAATTCCTTAAGCTGATTGAGAAGACCGGTGTCTAAAACCGGCGCGGAAAGGTGATGAAAAAGTATGTCACGCTTGATTAAAAGTCTCAATATCTGTCTCTCCAAAACCTTAAAATGCCGATTCAACTCTGGAGATATTTTATAACAAAGGAGTAGGCATATCAATGCGGTTCATAAAAACTTTACAGACGACTTTTTACCTTGACACTTGCCCTCCAAAAATATAAACTTATTAAGCAAGTGAGCTCGTGCTCCCATTTTTTTGCCCCAGTTTCGAAATCGATTTCGAAACGTTTCCCTTCTCCTCGGAAAAAAGTGGGATACACGGGTCACTTACCTCTGTCAATACGGCGCTTTTTTGCGCGTATACATATTCAATCTCATGAGAAGGAGTGTATGGACGTATGAGTACACAAATCGAAAACAATGCAATCTCCGCTATCCGCGTTCTTTCCGCGGACATGATTCAGAAGGCCAATTCCGGTCACCCGGGTCTCCCACTTGGTGCCGCTGCGATGGCTTACACCGTTTGGGGCAAGGAAATGTCCTTTGACCCGAAGGATCCTAAGTGGATCAACAGAGACCGCTTCGTTCTTTCCGGCGGTCACGGCTCTGCGCTTTATTACTCCCTGCTCCATCTCTTTGGTGTAGGCGGCCTGTCCGTTGAGGATCTGAAGCAGTTCCGTCAGATGGACTCTAAGACACCGGGTCATCCGGAGTACGGCCACACAGCTGGTATCGATGCAACAACAGGTCCTCTGGGCGCTGGTCTTTCCATGGCAGTCGGTATGGCGATCGCTGAGCAGCACCTCGCAGCTACATTCAATAAGCCTGAGTTCCCGGTCATCGACCACTACACATTCGTAGAGTGCGGTGACGGATGCCTCATGGAGGGCATCTCCGAAGAAGCTCTTTCTCTTGCCGGTACACTGGGCCTGGACAAGCTCATCGTTCTTTATGACTCCAACAGCATCTCTATCGAGGGATCCACAGATATCGCATTTACAGAGAACGTAAGAGGCCGTATGGAAGCTTGCGGTTTCCAGACTCTTCTTGTTGAAGATGGTAACGATATCGACGCGATCGCAAAGGCAATCGAGGCTGCAAAAGCTGAGAAGACAAAGCCTTCCTTCATCGAGATCCGTTCCATCATCGGCTACGGCTGCGAAGCAAAGCAGGGTACCGCTTCCGCTCACGGCGAGCCGCTGGGCGAAGAGAACATCGCTGCTATGCGTAAGACACTCGGCTGGCCGTGTGAAGAGTCCTTCGTTGTTCCGCAGGAGATCTACGATCACTATGCTGAGCTTGGTAAGAAGGGCACAGACGCTCACGCGAAGTGGGACGCTATGTTCGCTGAATATGCAAAGGCTAACCCGGACCTCAAGGCTCTGTGGGACAAGTTCTTCTGCGATGATTACTCCGCACTTCTCGATGACGAGGATCTGTGGACAGTAGATGATAAGCCGCAGGCTTCCCGTGCTCTCGGCGGAAAAGTTCTCAACAAGCTTTCTGACCGTATCCCGAACCTGATCGGCGGTTCCGCTGACCTTGCTCCGTCCAACAAGTCCTACATGAACGGTAAGGGTGATTTCAGCAAGGCTGACAGAGCCGGCAGAAACATGCACTTCGGTGTTCGTGAGCTCGCTATGGCAGGTATCTCCAATGGTATGCTGCTCCATGGTGGTCTCCGCTCCTACTGCGCAACATTCTTCGTATTCTCTGATTACACCAAGCCGATGGCACGTCTGTCTGCTCTGATGAATATCCCGCAGATCTTTATGTTCACACACGATAGTATCGGTGTTGGTGAAGACGGCCCGACACATGAGCCGGTTGAGCAGCTGACCATGCTCCGCTCCATGCCGAACTTCAATGTATGGCGTCCGTGCGATGCGACAGAGACTGTTGCTTCCTGGGTTGCTGCGATCTCTTCTGCGAAGACACCTTCCGCTCTCGTTCTGTCCCGTCAGAACCTGATGCCTCTGACAACTTCCTCCAAGGAAGCGCTGAAGGGTGCTTACATCGTAGCGAAGGAATCTAAGGATACTCCGGACGTGATCATCATGGCTTCCGGTTCCGAAGTTGAGCTCGGTATCAAGGCAAAAGACGTTCTCGCAGGTGAGGGCATCGACGCTCGTGTCGTTTCTGTTCCGTGCCTCGACGTATTCCTCGCACAGGATAAGGCATATCGTGATTCCATCCTGCTTCCGGGTGTTACTGCCCGCGTTGCTGTTGAGGCCGGTTCCTCTTACTCCTGGGGTAAGCTCTGCGGTATCGATGGCGGTTACGTAACCATGGATACATTCGGTGCCAGCGGTAAGCCTTCCATGCTGATGGAGAAGTTCGGTTTCACGGTAGATAACGTAGTTGCTACCTGTAAGGCAGTACTGAATAAGTAAGAAAAACTTCCGCCGGGATCTTTTTCCAGGGTCCCGGCGGAATTCTATTTTATCCGGGAACTTCTGACCGATTCTCCCGGGAAAAAACATAATAAGAAGGACTAGGAAGATTTCATGGCGACGATCTATGATATAGCGAAGGCCTGTGGCCTTTCTCCGGCCACGGTTTCAAAAGCACTTTCCAATGCAAGTGACGTAAGCAGCGCGACCAGAGAGCGCGTCCGCCGCATCGCACAGGAACTGGATTATGTTCCGAATGCCGGTGCCCGTGCACTGTCGCAGAGCCGTACCTGGTCGATCGGAGTATTGTGCCAGGATGCATCCCAGATGGGTCTTTGGCATTACTTTTTTGCCCAGGTCATCGAGAGCTTCAAGGACTATGTCGAGAAGCACGGATACGATATCGTATTCATCTCTAATAAAGTTGGTAATCTCGGGCTGTCCTATCTCGGACACTGCCGCTATAGAAGAGTGGACGGTATTTTCATCGTGAATACCGACCACGAGCAGAAGGATGCCAGAGAACTGATCGAGAGTAATCTTCCGAAGATCGCGGTCGATTACGAAGATGACTATATCGGATGTGTCATGACCGATCCTTCCGAGAGTATGAAGATGATCTTTAACCATCTCTATGAGAAGGGCCACAGAAACATCGTCTTCATGCACGGTGAACGCGGTAAGTTCATCACGGAGGCACGTATCTCCGCACTCGAAAAAGCAGTAGCTGATTCCGGTGCCAAGGATGTGACCTTCCGTCTTTTCCCGTCCCGGTATTATTCCATCGAGGGCGGCTATGACTCTATGAAGAAACTCCTTTCCGCGACAAAAGATGACCGTCCGACCGCAGTGATCGCCAGTGATGACTACTCGGCGATCGGCGTGATTGACGCGATCCGGGAAGAAGGACTTTCCGTTCCGGAAGATATTTCTGTCGTGGGATTTGACGGCATCGAGATCACACAGAGAACGAGCCTCAAACTGACGACGATCCGTCAGGATACTAAGGCGATCGGAGAAGAAGCTGCGAAGAATCTTCTTGCGCAGATCTCCGGTGAGAAAGACATCGACAAAACAAGAAAACTCCCTCCGCAGCTCATCCTAGGCGAAAGCTGCAGAGATCTGAATAACTAAGACATAATGAGGTGACAACATGGAAAAGTATCTGGATCCGAATCTCTCTTTCCAGGAAAGAGCAGAAGATCTTGCGGATAAGATGACATTTGAAGAGCAGGTCCCGCAGTTAAGTTATGGTGCTCCCGCGGTAGAGCGTCTCGGCGTTCCGGCATACAACTGGTGGAACGAGGGCCTGCACGGCGTGGCCCGCTCCGGTACGGCGACGATGTTCCCGCAGGCGATCGGCCTGGCGGCGATGTTTGACGATAAGCTTCTCGGAAAAGTGGCGAAGATCATCGCGACAGAAGCCCGTGCGAAATATAACGCATCCTCTAAGAAAGGTGACCGCGACATCTACAAGGGCCTGACACTATGGAGCCCGAACATCAATATCTTCCGTGACCCGAGATGGGGAAGAGGCCATGAGACCTATGGTGAAGACCCATACCTTACCACGAAGCTCGGCGTGTCTTTTGTAAAGAATCTGCAGGGCGACGGCAAGTATATGCTGGCAGCCGGCTGTGCGAAGCACTTCGCCGCACACAGCGGTCCGGAAGCACTGCGTCATGAGTTTAATACCATCGCATCGAAGAAAGATCTGGCAGAAACCTATCTGCCGGCATTTGAAGCGCTGGTCAAAGAGTCTAAGGTCGAGGGCGTCATGGGTGCTTATACCCGTCTTAATGGGGATCCGACCTGTGCCAGCCCGTTCCTGATGGGCAAACTGAAGGAGTGGGGATTTGACGGTTACTTCGTATCCGATTGCTGGGCGATCCGTGATTTCCATGAATCTCACCGCGTGACCAAGACGCCGACCGAGTCCGCTGCAAAAGCACTCAATGCCGGTTGTGACCTCAACTGCGGTAATACTTATGTACATCTTCTCGCAGCAGAGAAGGAAGGCCTTGTTTCCAAGGAGACGATCCGTAATGCTGTCGTACGTCTGATGAGAACGAGAATGAGACTTGGTCTTTTCGAAGAACATACCGAGTTTGACGATATCCCGTACGATGTCGTTGCCTGTGACGAGCATAGAAAAGTTTCTCTCGAGTGTGCTGAGAAGTCGATGGTACTCCTGAAGAATAACGGCATGCTCCCGCTGAAGAAGGAATCCCTGAAGTCGATCGCCGTGATCGGACCAAACAGTGACAGTATCGATGCACTCCGCGGAAACTACTACGGCACATCGGTTGCTCCGAAGACATTCCTCGAGGGTATCCGTGAGGAAGCAGGATCCGATATCCGCATATACTATGCAGAAGGATCCTCTCTGGATAAAGACCGTATCCAGCCGCTTGCACAGGCAGAAGACGGCATCGCCGAAGCCCTGATCCTCGGGGAGATGGCAGACGCGATCGTTCTTTGTGTCGGACTTGATGCGACGCTCGAAGGTGAGCAGGGCGATACCGGTAATGCATTTGATTCCGGTGATAAGAGAGATCTTCTGCTTCCGGAGGGACAGAGAGTCCTGATCGAGAAGGTACTTGCTCTCGGAAAGCCGACCGCCGTCGTACTTGCCGCAGGATCCTCTATCAACCCGCTGGCGGATAAAGCGGATGCTCTTATCCAGGCATGGTATCCGGGCGAACTTGGCGGAACCGCACTGGCAAATATCCTCTTCGGTAAGGTATCTCCGTCCGGCAAGCTCCCGCTGACATTCTACGAAAGCATCGACAAGATCCCGGATTTTGCAGATTACTCCATGAAGGGCAGAACCTACCGCTACACCAGAGAGAATATCCTCTATCCGTTCGGATATGGCCTTACATACTCAAAGATCGAAGTGACCGACTGCGTTTATGACGCTGCATCCGGTATTGCGACCGTAAGCGTACAGAACCAGGGCGACGTCGACACGGAAGATGTCGTACAGCTCTATATCCGGAATACCACCTCGGCATTTGCCAACCCGTACCCGAGACTTTGCGGCTTTAAGCGTGTCGCCATCCCGGCCGGCGGAGAAACCACGGTACAGATCAAGATCGATGACAGTGCTTTTGACGTGGTAAATGACGAAGGCGAAGTGATCCGCGACGGAAATACCTTCGATCTTTTCGCCGGTGTATCCCAGCCGGATGAAAAGAGCAAAGAACTGACAGGTTCTTCCTGCATCCGCGTTTCCGTAGTAAAATAGGAAATGCCGGTTCGGAAAAATGTGAATAAGGACGGAAGACGTCCGCAAAATAAAAACTTTAAGGAGATTTGAACTATGAAATATCTTATCGGTATTGACATCGGAACATCCGGAACCAAGACCGCGCTGTTTTCCCAGGACGGAAAGCTCGTGGCCGCACATACAGTGGAATACCCGCTGTACCAGCCGCAGAACGGCTATGCTGAGCAGGAGCCGGACGATTGGTGGAATGCTGCACTGACAGGTCTTAAGAAGGTCGTTGCTGACAGCGGCGTAAATAAGGACGATATCGCAGGTATCGGTCTTTCCGGACAGATGCACGGTCTGGTCATGCTCGATAAGGATGGTAAGGTCTTAAGAAAGTCCATCATCTGGTGCGACCAGAGAACTGCAAAAGAGTGCGAAGAGATCACAGAGAAGGTCGGCCTCGATAAGCTGATGGCGATCACGGCATCTCCGGCACTTACCGGCTTTACCGCTTCCAAGATCCTCTGGGTAAGAAATAACGAGCCGGAGATCTACTCTCAGGTTGCCCACATCCTTCTGCCGAAGGACTATGTACGCTATAGACTTACCGGCGAATTCGCAACAGACGTTTCCGATGCTTCCGGTATGCAGCTTCTCGACATCAAGAACCGTAACTGGTCCGATGAAGTTCTCGAGCTCCTCGACATCAAGAAGGAGTGGCTCGCAAAGGTTTATGAGTCGGTAGAAGTATCCGGCCGCGTTACAGAAGAGATCGCTGCGGAGACAGGACTTCCGGCAGGTATCCCGGTTGCTGCAGGTGCAGGCGATAACGCAGCGGCAGCTATCGGCTGCGGCGTCGTTAAAGAAGGAACCGCATTTGCAACGCTCGGTACTTCCGGTGTTGTATTCGCACATACTGACGATATGCAGGTCGACCCGAAGGGCCGTGTACATACTTTCTGCTCCGCTGTTCCGGGCTGCTGGCACGTAATGGGCGTTCACCAGGCTGCCTGCCTGTCCCTCAAGTGGTTCAAGAATACCTGCTGTGACGCAGAAGTGATCGAAGCTGAAAAGCGCGGTATCGATGTATATCAGCTCCTCGACGAGATTGCAAAGGATGTACCGATCGGTGCGAACCGTCTGCTGTATCTCCCGTACCTCATGGGTGAGAGAACACCGCACCTCGATCCGAATGCCCGTGGCGTATTCTTCGGACTGTCTGCTATGCACGAAAGAAAAGATATGCTCCGTGCGGTAATGGAAGGCGTTGTTTATGCTCTGCGTGATTCCATCGACATCTTCAATAACCTCGGTGTCAAGATCGATTCCATGTATGCTTGCGGCGGTGGTTCTAAGAGTAAGTTCTGGAGACAGATGCTCGCAGATGTATTTGACTGCACAGTAAATACATGCGCTTCCGATCAGGGCGGTGCACTCGGTGCAGCTCTCCTCGCATCTGTAGCAGCAGGCGTATATCCGACGATCCAGGAAGCATGCGGCGCGACGATCTTCTCCGCTTCCTCCATGGATGCAAGAGCAGATGTACATGCACAGTATGAGCCGTACTACCAGATCTACAAGGATCTCTATGCACCGATGGCAGAGAACTTCAAGAGGCTTGCCAACGTATAAGGACAAGTGCTTTTCGGAAAGGAACCGGAAGATCCGGTCCGCCTGAAGAACCAAGTAAGAAACAACGAAATACCATCCGCCGATACTACGGCAGATGGTATTTCTTTTGTTGCAAGCCCCTGATTTCAAGACTATAATGAGAATAACAAATTTTCTTGTGGGGGTATTATTTATGTTTTGTAGAGTTTGTGGCAAAGAATTCGCAAATGATTCCAAATTCTGTCTGTTCTGTGGCACTCCTGTAGCACCGTCTGCTCCGGCCGCGCCTGCAGCACCTGTCGCTCCGGCGGCCCCTGTAGCACCGGCAGCTCCAGCTCCGGCACCGGCTCCGATGCCGCAGCCTGTTCAGTATCAGCAGAGCGCTCCGCAGCCGGCACAGCAGTTCGCACCGCAGCAGTATCAGCAGCCTGTCCAGCAGGCACCGCAGCAGTTCCCGCAGCCGCAGTACCAGCAGCCTGCACCGCAGCTGAATTATGCACCGGTTCCGGGACAGTATAATCCGGCGGGATTTGCACCTGTAGGTCAGAAACCGAAGAGATTTGACATTAAGAAAGTGGATACGATCATCCTGCTCGCATCCTGTGCGCTGCTGTTCGTTTCACTGTTCCTGAAACTCTTCGGACTTAAGAAGAAGGTCCGCTTCGTGGAAGTTGCCAGCACACTTCTGAAGGTTCCGGTCGGCTGGCTGTACATGATCAATGTCGTACTGATCCTTATTTTCCTCTTTGCGGGATTAAAGGTCGGAGTATTTGTCATGTCAATACTTAATACCTGTGCCTGCGGTCTGGTTATCCTGGTAAATGAAAACTCCATCAAAGATCTGGATCTGGGAAGTGTAGTCGAAAGAGGTCCCGGATATTTCCTGAGCATTGTTGCAAGTGTGCTGATCTTGGTGGGCGGTATCATGATCATGGCAAGAAGAGGAAAAGAGAAGAGAGCTTTTTCTTCTCCGGTTCCGATCTATCCTGCGATGTAAGAAGTATTTACGCAGCATTTCAAAAAGGGACGTCTCAAATTGATGAGACGTCCCTTTTTTTGAAGGTCAATGTAGTAGTTGAAGAGATGGTCAATGTAATGGTCAATGTAAAACGTTACGAGATAGTCCATTACATTGACTTTTGCCGTTTTTCCATGTAATGGTCAATGTAAAACGTTACGAGATAGACCATTACATTGAATATTAAAAAGGCGAGGGGAGCATGGAGGTCCATTGTTGGAAAATTGAAGGAATGATACAATAATCAAGTATTCACTTTTGGGAGGAATAGTATATGAAATACGAAATTACCGGTGATCAGCTTCCGGTCGTTGTTTGCCATCTTCAGCCCGGAGAGGCGATGATCACAGAACGTGGCGCGATGAGCTGGATGTCATCGAATATGCGAATGGAGACACATGCAACAGGCGGTATCGGAAGATCTATCGGACGTATGTTTTCCGGAGAGTCCATGTTCCAGAACAGATATTCCGCAGAGGGTTCAGAGGGCCTGATTGCTTTTGCTTCCAGCTTCCCGGGTGAGATCCGCGCGATCGAGATCACACCGGATAAGCCGATCATCGCCCAGAAAAGTGCTTTTCTGGCATCGACCGAAGGCGTTAAACTCAGCATCTTCTTCAGAAAGAAGATCGGTGCCGGTTTCTTCGGCGGTGAAGGTTTTATCATGCAGAAACTCTCCGGTACCGGCCTTGCTTTCGTAGAGATCGACGGATCGATCGTCGAGTATGATCTTCTTCCCGGTCAGACCATGCTGATCGATACCGGTTATCTCGCGATGATGGAAGAGACTGTATCGATGGACATCACGATGGTCCACGGCGCGAAGAACGTGATCTTCGGCGGTGAAGGACTCTTTAATACAGTCGTGACCGGCCCCGGTAAAGTTTGGATCCAGACCATGCCGATCAATAAACTCTTGAATCTTCTCGGGTCTGCTTTCAGGACCTGATCCAAAAGCACTGTTAGATGAACTTTACGAAGCGGGCTGCCTTCAGGGCGGCCCGTTTTTTGTCTTGATGGTTCCGGCGGAATATTGTTTGCGGATTATAATGCTGGGTGCTTCCTTGAGTTTCAAGGTTTTTGTATAATGGTGTGTAGATATTTTCAGTAGGAGCAAAAGCATGACCAGACTTTTTATCGACACGAAAATAGAGGAAGGGATCTCTACCTGGGAGATCGGCGGCGACAATGCGCGGTATCTCTCGGATGTGCTTCGCATGCGCCCCGGCGAGGAGCTGATCCTCTGCGACAGTATGCGGACTGACCATGTTTGCGAGATCGTTTCCGTGTCAAAAGCACTGGTCGCTGTTTCTATTACTGACCGACATCCAAACTCGAATGAACCGAAGTTTGAAGCGACGATATACCAGGGTCTGGCGAAGGGGGAGAGGATGGATCTTTCTATCCAGAAGTCGGTGGAACTTGGCGCAACAAGATATGTACCGACCGCCTGCTCCCGCTCGATCGTGAAGATCAAGGACGGAAAAGATGGAAAGCGCGACCGCTGGCAGGCGATCGCACTCGAAGCCGCAAGACAGTGCGGCCGTGGGATCGTGCCGAAGGTGGACAGTGTGATGGACTTAAAATCCGCACTGAAAGAAGCGCAGGAAACCTGCGACCTGGTGCTTTTCCCGTGGGAAGAGGAAAAGGAAGGATCTCTTGGGAAGATCCTGGCGCCGGTAGACTTTGAGAAACTCCCGAAGATCGCGGTCTTTATCGGGCCGGAAGGTGGTTTTTCCGAGGAAGAAGCGAAACTGGCGGAGAATCATGGCGCGAAACTGGTCACCCTCGGCAGAAGGATCCTTCGCACAGAGACGGCAGCGCCTGCAGTTCTTGCGATGCTGGTCTATCGGAGTGAGCTAAATTAGTGTATAATAAATTGTTTAGATAAGAGAAAGTGAGAAGCTTTATGAAATACAGTTGTCAGAAAGGCACGAAAGATATTCTGCCTGAGGAAGTTTATAAATGGCAAAAAGCGGAAAGTGCTTTTGCAGAGATATGCGGACAGTACGGATATAAGGAGATCCGTATCCCTACCTTCGAGCAGACGGATCTGTTCCTCCGCTCGGTCGGCGACACAACAGACGTCGTTCAGAAAGAAATGTACACCTTCGAGGACAAGGGCGGCCGCTCGATCACTCTCCGTCCGGAGGGAACCGCGGGTGTCGTCAGATCCTTCGTCGAGAACGGCATGAGCTCGCTGCCGAGCCCGGTCAGACTGTTCTATAACATCACGGCATTCCGCTACGAGAAGATGCAGAAGGGCCGTTACAGAGAATTCCACCAGTTCGGCGTGGAGGCTTTTGGCGCAGAGGGACCGGCGATCGATGCCGAGATCATCAGCATCCTCGTGGCTTTCTTCGAGCGCATGGGCTTAAAGAAGACGAAGCTGTGCATCAACAGCATCGGCTGCCCGACCTGCCGCGCGGAGTATAACAAGATCCTGAAGGATTATTTCCGCCCGCACCTGTCCGAGATGTGTGAGGACTGTCAGTCGCGTTTCGAGAAGAACCCGCTCCGTATGATCGACTGTAAGGAAGAAAAGTGCGGCGCGATCGCGGCCAATGCGCCGAGACTCATCGACTATCTCTGCGATGACTGTAAGGCGCATTTTGAGGGGCTGAAAGCAAACCTCGAGGCTCTTGGCATCTCCTATGAGATCGATTCCGGCATCGTAAGAGGCCTGGACTACTATACAAGAACCGTCTTTGAGTTTAAGTCTGAAAACGTCGGATCGCAGGGAACGATCTGCGGTGGCGGACGTTATGATGGACTTGTTTCCGAGATCGGCGGACAGCCGACACCGGGTATCGGATTTGCGATGGGCGCTGAGAGATTCCTCCTCGAGATGGAAGCACAGGGCATCGAGATCGAGAAAGACCAGAAGGTGCAGCTGTATATCGCGAACCTTTCGCCGGAAACACAGATCGAAGCGCAGAAACTGGCTTTTGGCCTGAGAAAGCAGGGCATCGGCTGTGAGATCGACCTGATGGGCAGATCTTTCCGTGCGCAGATGAAGTACGCAGGAAAGACCGGTATCCCGTTCCTGCTTGTGCTCGGCGATGAGGAGATCAGTTCCGGCAAGGCGAAGCTGAAGGCCATGGCGGATGGTACAGAAAAAGAGATCGCACTTTCTGATCTCGCTTCTGCGATCCGCTCCTGGAACGCATAAAGTGAAGGCTGCTTCGGTGAAAACAAGGAGCCGTGAAGCTCTGACCGGACAGTAAAAAGAAGATAAAAGCAGACGATCGTCTGGAGGTTTGGATGAAGAAACATAACCGCGAACAAGAGAATAGTAAGCCTGAGAAGCATTCCTGGTTCAAGTCGAAAAAGGACGAAGTGAAGCAGGAGGCCGAGGAAGAGGTTTCCGAAGTCACTGAAACTGTTGCAGAAACTGTCGACGAAAGTGTCGATGTAGAAGATGAAAAATCGACAGAAACAGCGACAAATGAGGAATTAGCCGAAGAAGTCGCTGAAAGTGTTGCTGTAGAAGATGAAAAAGCGACAGAAACAGCGACAAATGAGGAATTAGTCGAGGAAGTCGCTGAAGACGTCGCTGAAAGCGCTGAAGAAGCGACGGAAGTAGCGACAAATGAAGCGGATGTTGAAGAATCTGAAGCAGGAACTGCAGCGGATGCGATTGCGGAACTGGTGGCTGAATCTAATCCTGAAATAAAACCGGAGACAGAATCTGAGCTTATGCTGGAGACAGAGTCTGAAACCGAGCCGGAGTCTGAAACTGAGCCGGAGCCAGAATCTGAGACGAATAGTATTTCTGAGGCTGCGGCGATCATTCCTGTTGCAGCATTGGCGGAACTTGCAAAGCCAGAAGATTCTGAGATCGCAGAACTAGAGTCTGTAGCTGAAATTGATACAGAAGTGGAAATCGAAACAGAAACTGATATAGAATCTGAAACTGAGTCTGATGCTGCAGTTGGAGAATCAGAAGAAACCGAAGAATCTGAAACGGAAGACGAAGAAGAAACTGATAAAGACGAGTCTGACGAAGACGAAGAAGAGTCTGACGAGGAAACTGACGAAGAAGACGAGTCTGACGAGGACGAAGACGACGAGACTGACAAGAAAGCGGTTAAGGCTAAGAAGAAGGACAAAGAAGAGTCGCAGAAGGAGAAGAGCGCTCTTTATATGTTCTTTGACACCGTGAAGTTTGTCGCGATCGGACTTCTGATCGGTATCCTTCTTGTTGTTTTTGTCATTCAGAGAAATGACGTGTATGGCAGCTCGATGGAGCCGACGCTTTACTCCGGTGATGCGGTATTCGTCGAGATGATCTCTGTTTATACCGGCAACTTCGACCGCGGGGATATCATCACGATCGATGCCAAGGGCATGGAGGGCTATTCCCACGATGAGAACCTGATCAAGCGTATCGTCGGCCTTCCGGGCGAGACGATCAAAATCGAGGACGGCAATGTTTACATCAACGGCCAGCTCCTTGACGAGTCTGACTATCTGCCGGCCGGCACGAAGACATATGTCGGAGCCGAGGGCCAGAGCCGCGGATATGACGAGATCACACTGGGACCGGATGAGTATTACTGCATGGGTGATAACAGAGGCGGAAGTAACGACAGCCGCCGTATGGGACCGTTTAAGAAGAGCCAGATCGACGCGAAAGTTCTCGCGAGGATCTACCCTTTCAACAAGATGAAATTTTTCTAATAGAAAGTAATAAACACGAACATGGAAAGACAGGAAAAAATACGTAATTTCTGCATCGTTGCCCACATCGACCATGGTAAAAGCACTCTCGCCGACCGCCTGATCGAGAACACCGGTGTGGTGGAATCCAGAGAGATGCAGAACCAGATCCTCGATAATATGGATATCGAGAGAGAACGTGGTATCACGATCAAATCCCAGTCCACGCGTCTTCTTTATAAGGCGAAGGACGGGGAAGAATATATCTTAAATCTTATCGACACGCCCGGCCACGTGGACTTTAACTACGAGGTCAGCCGAAGCCTGGCGGCCTGCGATGGCGCGATCCTGATCGTCGATGCGGCGCAGGGCATCGAAGCGCAGACGCTGGCAAATGCTTATCTTGCCGTCGATGCGAATCTTGAGATCCTGCCGGTCATCAATAAGATCGATCTTCCGTCGGCACAGCCGGAAGAAGTGAAGAAAGAGATCGAAGATGTTATCGGACTCGATGCTTCGGAAGCACCATTGATCTCCGCGAAAAATAATGTCGGTATCGACGAGGTCCTCGAGGGGATCGTGAAGTTCCTTCCGCCGCCAAGCGGAGACGAGAACAAGCCGCTTCGTGCCCTGATCTTTGACTCGAAGTATGACCCGTATAAAGGAGTTATCGTAAATGTCCGAGTCAAAGAAGGCTCTGTTAAGCTTGGCGATAAGATCCGCATGATGAATACCGGCGCAGAGTTTGTCGTGACCGAACTCGGATATTTCCATCCGGGTGAGTTTGTCCCGTCAAAAGCTCTCCTGACCGGCGAAGTAGGCTATATCTGTGCATCCATTAAGAACGTAAGAGATACTGCTCCGGGTGATACCGTAACACTCGCTGACGCTCCGGCAGATGAGCCGCTTCAGGGATATAAGCCGATCCAGCAGATGGTTTTCTGCGGACTGTATCCGGTGGACGGAGCGAAGTATCCGGACCTTAGAGATGCTCTTGAGAAACTTCAGCTGAACGATGCAGCGCTTTCTTTTGAAGCGGAGACATCGGCTGCTCTCGGATTTGGTTTCCGTTGCGGTTTCTTAGGACTTCTTCACTATGAAGTCATCCAGGAAAGACTCGAAAGAGAGTTTAACCTTGATCTGATCTCGACGGCTCCGTCCGTTGTTTATAAGGTTTATACGACAGCCGGTGAATGCATCCGTATGGATAACCCGACGAATATGCCGGATCCTGCGGAGATCGACTATATGGAAGAGCCGATCGTAAAGGCGACGATCATGACGCCGAAGGAATATGTCGGTAACCTGATGGAGCTCTGTCAGGACAGAAGAGGCGAGTATATCAACATGGAATACATGGACGATATCCGTGTCATGCTCCACTATAAGATGCCTCTTAATGAGATCATCTACGATTTCTTCGATGCCCTGAAGTCCAGAACGCGCGGATATGGTTCCCTCGACTATGAGCTCGAAGGATATCAGAAGAGCGATCTGGTGAAACTTGATATCCTTCTGAACGGCGATATCGTCGATGCGCTTTCCTTTATCGTGCATAAGGACAAGGCGTATGCCAGAGGAAGAAAGATGACCGAGAAACTGAAGGAGAATATTCCGAGACAGCAGTTCGAGGTCCCGGTTCAGGCGGCCATCGGAGGTAAGGTCATCGCCAGAGAGACGATCCGTGCTTTTAGAAAAGACGTTCTTGCCAAGTGCTACGGCGGTGATATCACACGTAAGAAGAAACTTCTGGAGAAGCAGAAGGAAGGTAAGAAGCGTATGCGTCAGGTAGGTTCTGTCGAAGTGCCGCAGGAAGCCTTCATGAGCGTCCTGCGCCTCGATGAGGACTAAGTCCGGAAAATAAAGAAACTGCACGGCCCTGATGGATCCGTGCAGCGCATAATCTTCAATATGATCAGATTAGAACGGGAACCCCGGGAACTCAGATTCCTTGGGGTTTTCTTCGTTATAGGTCGCGATCTCGTTTCTGACCGCCTGCATACGCTGGTCGAGGTTCTCGATCCGCTCGGCGCAGTCCCGAAGCTCGTCGGCCAGTGCTTTTGCGCGCTCCGGCGGAAGATCGTGCTTATAGTGAAGTTTATGCTCGAGGCTCGCCCAGAAATCCATCGCAATCGTTCTAAACTGCACCTCGACCTTCATGTTCCGCTTCTCGTCTTTTAGGAAGATAGGGACTTCCACGATCAGATGAAGGCTTCTGTAACCGCTCGGTTTCGGATCCTTGATGTAGTCTTTCTTCGCGATCAGGGTGATGTCGTCTTGTGCCAGAAAAGCACTTGCCAGGTCATAGATATCGTCCGGGAAGGAACAGATCACGCGGACTCCGGCGATGTCGTTGATGCGCTCTTCGATCGACTGGAGGTTCAGAGGAATGTTCTTCTTTTTCATCTTGCGAAGAAGGCTATCCACCGACTTAACACGTGTCTTGATGCTCTCGATCGGGTTTCTCTCGAGCTCGACAGAAAGGGATTCATCAAGCACCTTAAACTTCGTCTCGACCTCCATGATTGCGCACTGGTAATAGGCAAAGAGCTGGTCGATCGGCTTTGTATTCTCTTCCACAAAGTCGAGGAAAGAGTCCGACATCAGATTCTCGCGGACGAAGTCCTCATTCGCTGTGGAGAGCGTATTTTCCATTCCCACCGGGAATAGCATATTTTCATTATTTTCCTGGTTCATGTAATTCTCCTGTTTTTCTGCGGATGGCACATGCGTTGCAAGTGCTTCTCGAAAAGGACCGCAAAAGGATTTTTCATTTCTTCCTATTTTAACTCATGCGGAGCATTTCTTTACTAAGAGATTATAAAGATTTCGAAAAAGCTCGGGATGTGGTAAAATTACTATATAATTCGGAATATTCGGAGGAGATTGGGATATGAAAAAGATTCTTTCATGTGCACTTGTATTATCGATGGCGTTCAGCCTTGCAGGCTGCGGCTCGAAGGGCGGTTATGCTTCTACAGAGAAGAAAGTTATTTCTGCGGCGGAAGAATGCTTAGGCGCAGAGGAAGCAAATAAGAAAATGAAGAAGAAAATCATGAGTGATAATTTCCAGCCGACAGATGATGCGTTTGGGGATGGTACATACGTTACTTTGACTTCTGAAGATATGGAAGATATGAACTTCGGAAAATCCGGACTTGAAGCAGAGGATATGATCAATACGCTGCTGGCGATAAAGTCGGAAGACAATAGTTATATTATGGCATATATTGTTGAAGGATCGGACAAAGATGCAGCGGCTGATATTTATGATTATTTCTTAGATCAGTTCGGAACAACTGAGAAACAAATCAAGAAGGATGCTAAGAAATACAATGCAGAGTACGGATTTGAAGAGGACGATAACAAACTGTCGATCATCATGGTTTCCGAAGACAGTGACAAGGCCAAGAGCGTTTGCATCAAGTTGGATGGAAAAGTAGTTTCCCTGTGCCTTTACGAAGGAAGTTATGATATCGATCTTATAGATGAATACTTCGAGTTCTCCCCCAAAGCCGGATTTGACGATATGCAGGCGCTTCTGGAAGAGTGAGATAAATAGACGCTAAGGAACGGACTGCCTTCTTCGGAAGACAGTCCGTTTGTTTTTTCGGAGGAAATGAATGAAGAAGGTTTTATCTGTTGCTTTAGTTCTGTCCATGGCATGTAGCCTTGCCGGCTGTAAAAGTGAAAGTAAGTATAAAAAAGCAGAAAAGAAGATGATCCATGCCGCGGAAAACTGTTTTGATGCTGCCGAGATGACCGCGAAGCAGAAGAGAAATGCGATCAAGAAGAACCTTCGTGTCGCGGATACTACCTTCGGAGATGGCGCATATTTGCGTTTGACTGCGGATGATCTGGAAGATTTCGATTATGTGGAAAAAATGTTCCGTTCGGATGAAATTAAACTTTGCAATCTGACGATGTTTGCCAAGGTCGAGGGGGAAGCTGAGCAAGTCTCGGCAACCATTGTGGAGATGAAAGATGAAGAATCCGCGCAGAGCCTTTACGAATATTATTACGAATCGCAGAATCTCGATAAGATCAAGAAGATGGTCAGACAGGCCGATGAAGCGGAGATCGGATATAACGATGACGAAGATGACAAGTTCTCCTATATCATCCTGATCGAAGGAAATATCGGAGCGGCATATCTGCGTGTAGACGGAAAAGTCGTCACCGTTGTCCAGTTCACCGGCACGGAAGACGGGGATCTTGTGGAAGAGTTCTACGACTTTATGCGCGAAGCAGACTATGAGGACATGGAAGTCCTTCTTAAGGGAGAGTAGATCCTAGTTCTTCGCTCTTGTAAGCATGAGTACGACCTTGGTCCGGTCATGTTCTCCAAGTTTATCGTAGATCGTGGAGACATAGTTCTTCACGGTTCCCTCGCTGATAAAGAGGATCGAGGCGATCTGCGAATTCGTGCATCCTTCGGCGATCAGGCGGCATATCTCTTTTTCCCTGTCAGTCATGCCATAGTCGTCAAGATCGATCGCGTCTGATCCGTGAAAAGAACCTGCCACGCCCGATCCGCTGTATGTACCGGTCCCATTGGAAGACAGGCTTCCGTTTCTATTTTCATCTGTCTTTTTCTCGGTATCCAGAGTGCCCGCTGCGAGCATGGAATTCAGCTTCTCCATGACTTTGGAATCAAGGACACTTCTTCCCTGAAGTGCCTGGGAAACGGCATTCAGGATCGCATCTTTTCCCGAGTCTTTGAGAAGATATCCGCAGGCACCGCCGGCGATGGCATGGGAGATGTTCTTTTCGTCGTAGAATGTGGTCAGCACGATGATCTTGATCTGAGGATATTCCGAGTGGACCTTCGGGATCAGTTCGATACCACCCATGCCGGGCATGTTCAGATCGACGAGCATGAGATCCGGGATATCGTGAGAAAGGATATCGAGTGCTTCCACACCGTTTCCGGCTTTCCCGATGATCTCGTAATCACCGGACATCGAAAGAATGATCTCCAGACTCTCCAGAAGTAGAGGTTCATCATCTACAAGCAGTATTTTCGTCATGTGTTTTCCTCCTCAAATGGAACCGAAAGACTGACGGTAAATCCGTCCTCGCTCTCGATCTCGAAATTACCTCCGCAGTTCTCGGTATATTCCTTAATCTTGCGAAGGCCGAAGCCATTGGCCAGACGCAGTTTCTTCTCATTCACGGAGATCTTTCCCCAGCCGCTGCCGTTATCTTGTACCTTAAGTCGGATATGTCCGGAATCTATCACGAATGTGATCACGAACAGGTCTGCTTTTCCGTGTTTGACGCCATTAGTCAGAAGCTCGGAAAGAGAAGAAGAGAGGAAAGAGGCGGTCTGAATCGGGATCCTTGTTTCCGATTTGACCTGTGAAAAGTTGTGATACACCTTATATGTCGTGTCGGAGCGGAATTCATCGATCATCTTCTCCAGAGAAAGAAGATAGTCATCGAGCGCGATACGGTCATCTTCCGCATCGAGTGTACGGACGACGCTTCGGACCGAAGAGATCGCCTCGTGCACACGGGAATTCGCAGTATCGATCTTTTCCAGTGCTTTTTCCTGATCGGAGGGCACAAGAAGAGAGGCGGCGTCGAGGGTGACGGTTGCCGCGGAAAGCGTATGACCGACGTAGTTATGGATATCCCGGGAGATGCGCTCACGCTCTTCAAGACGGGCATTATTTTCATTTATCTTCTGATTCTTCGCGATCTGTTCGCGAAGCGTCCGCTGCTCGAGTGCCTCCACCGCTGCTGCAGAAAGAGCGGATCTCAGCTGCTCGGAGGAAAGGGCGGAGCGTAGCAGGAAGAAAAGAAGGATCTCCCAGGCTGCGAAAGAAACTGCAGTAAAAAGAAGCGTATAGACAGCTCCGAGAGGCTTCGGAGAAGTAAAGATCACCTCAAGGATCCAGCCGCAGCCGGCAAATAGCGTATTTAGAAGGGTACAGGTCTTTCTCCGGTAGAAGTAGCAGCAGGAGATAGAGGGAAGAGCCAGTGCGCCTATATACCAGCGGGGAAGCGCGATGATTGCACCAGCCTCCATAAGAAGGAGCAGGATCGAGATCGCCCGTTTCATATTCTTCTGCGAAAAATAGGACAGATTCAGAAGGATAAGTCCGACAGCCATGAAACAGGCACCGGGGAGCATCTGGTATTTCAGGATCAGAAGGTTACTCTGGGCAACCAGCGCCAGCATGGCGGCAAACCATGTGAAACGATGTTCCTGCGAATCGAATTGCATTTGCTATGCCCCTTTCTATGTCTTTATCCATTATACAATGTCTTTTCGGGTAAGAGGGATTCTGATTGACCATTTCCTGAAAAAATGTTACCATCTCTTCGTGCTTTTTTAGCCTTTTTGCGGGTGTGGTGAAATTGGCAGACACGCCAGATTTAGGTTCTGGTACGAGAGTGTGCAGGTTCAAGTCCTGTGAACCAACAGTAATTCCAAGACTCTTCATGTAGTTTCATGAAGAGTCTTTTTATGCAGTAATACCAGTGGTTTCCTGTTCCGACACATACTCCGTCAAGTTTCGTCTTGTTTCGTCTTTTTGCATCGTTTTTAGCCCTTTTTTGGCAAAAGTGGGGTAAAAAGTGGGGTAAATAGAGGGGTATAAAAACAAAGAATTCACAGTGCTTTTCAGAATTCAACATGCCTGTTATCAAAAATATGTTTGCGAAAAAACGGCTCTTTTACGGCTGAAAAATGTAAAATCTTGGATAAAAAGCGATGATCAGCGTTCCTCTTCTTCAGAGAAAAGGAGCGCTTTTTTATTGGGAAAGGAGAATGCAAATGGCGGTATTCCGAGTGAAGAAGAATACAAATTATACGGCGATGGGGAATTACCATCTGCGAGACATGAGACTATCACTTAAGACGATCGGTCTTCTTTCGATCATCCTTTCGCTGCCGGAAGACTGGGACTACACAGTGGAGGGTTTGGCTAGGATATGCAAAGATGGTCTTTGTGCAGTCCGTGGTGCTTTAACAGAAATGGAGACCTACGGGTATTTGGTCCGGGAACGGATGAGAGACAGTAAAGGCCAGATGAGCAAGATGCACTACACAATCTATGAGGATCCTGTGCATGATAATCCGGCATTGAGAAATCCAACATCGGATAAACCAACATTCGATAATCCAATGTTGGATAAACCTGCATTAGGAAACCCTGCATCGGGAAAACAAACGCAACTAAGTAAAGATAAACAAAATAAAGAACAACCAAGTAAAGATCTACCAAGTAAAGAGGGACGAAGTCCTTACTTGCTTACTTCGCGTGTGCGCGAGGATGTGGGTGCTCTGGCCGCTTCCATCGAGGAGAAGATCGGAAGAAGACTCGGAAGTCTGGAGAAGATGATCTGCGGTCGGTGGATCGATGACGGAGAAGATCAGGAAATGATCCTTCTCGCCGTGGAAGATAATCTCTTCCGAAAAGAACGCTTCGATCTGAGCTATGTGCAGAAGACCATGGACGAGTGGGAAAGGATCGGCGTGCAAGATGCTCTGTCAGCCCGGAATCGGATTCTCGACAACCATGTCGCCAATGTCAGAGCAATGGCGGCTGAGATTGGATATAAAAACGGAAATGATGACTTGACAGACAAGATCGTCTTCGGGAATGAGGCGGCAGATCTGCAGGGTACGAGAGATCACATGATCAAGCTCTACAGGGAGGGTAGATTCTCAGATCTTCTGACCTGGGCTTCGACCACATATCACAAGGATATCCTTGAATATCTTCCGAAGGAGGTGAGAGCGTTCATCGAGAAGAACATCGCGTGAGCGAAGCATCAGGATTAAAACTGCGCAAGATGCGCCTAAAAAACAGTGCAAGTAGCACTTTAAAACAAGATTAGAAATCAAGCATTGAGAAAGGATTACGACTATGAAAAAGAAAACAGTAAAGATTATCAAGCAGATCGGTTTTGAAGGAAGAACAACTATCCCGTTGATCATTCGTGAGGAAATGGGACTTGAGGACAAGGATTTCATCTCCTTTGAGCTCTCTGAAGATAGGAACAGCGTGACGATCCGAAGGGAATTCATCTGTGACGGATGCCCTGTGTATGACGCTGCGGAAGAGAAGGAAGCAGACATGGAGTTGCAGAATCTTCTGAAGGGGCACGATCCGGTTCTTGCATCGATCATGAAATACATCATCGAATTGGCAGGTGATGCGGCATGAGGATGAGGCTTTACCAGATCAATCCGAAGAGAGACGATCTTCGGGTCAAGTTCAGAAGTTTTAAGGAGATCGATGAGGTCGATCCCCGAATCTATAAGAAGGTTTTCGATGCCGAAATTGATGTGAAGCACCTTGAGGGTGCTTTTTCTTTGCTCAATACCGTGGAGCCGCACCCCCTTTACTTCGGACATGCGATGTCCGTCTCGGATGTAGCAGTTACGGAGCAGGGCGCATTCTACTGCGATACCGCAGGATTTAAACCTATTAGATTCGATGAAAGTCAGGTACCTCGAGAGGATCTGATTACAGTGCTTTTCGTGCGGCCACATGAGGAACCCTATGTCGCAGAGATCCCCGATACTCTTCAGGGCAAGCAGCAGGCGGTCGGCGGATACATCGAGTTTGTCTATAACCCGGATGGGACCGCACTGGTCGGCGATGAAGAAGCGAAGATCAAGTGCAGGCAAGGGAACAGATACCTCGATGGAGGTGGCGTGATTGCCGGAGATTTTCTGGTGGTCGGACTCACCGAGGA